>Ga0206865_1040_pt1 | contig 42601 bp, 44 predicted proteins | sample Alteio_BWOrgCont_39_FD_152628 | JGI IMG/M metagenome (GOLD analysis project Ga0206865, IMG submission 152628) | Enriched cells from forest soil in Barre Woods Harvard Forest LTER site, Petersham, Massachusetts, United States -... | ecosystem: Environmental > Terrestrial > Soil > Temperate forest >...
ATTTGGATCAACCTCCTTCATCCGTAATCAACTTATTAATCAAATCACCCAAATCTACTTCAGCAAAAGCGGTAGATGAATCGGAAACCCCGTAAGGGATGATGAGCTTTCCATTATGAACCAGCGAGCCGCAGGAATACAGTACATTGGGTACATAGCCTTCGCGTTCGTCGCTGTTGGGTATCAATAAAGGTTCCTTTAACCTGCCAATTTCAACGGCGGGGTCGTCCAGCTTAAGCAGACTGGCGCCAAGCACGTACCGACGCATCGGGCCAACACCATGTGTTATCACAATCCAGCCATGTTCCGTTTCAATCGGCGAGCCGCAATTGCCTATCTGGATAAATTCCCACGAAAACTTAGGCTGCTGCAGGATCACCGGTTTTTCCCAAATATTAATTTTATCGGAATACATGATGTAATTGTTGCACCCATCAATCCGGCTTATCATCACAAATTTGTCGTTGATCTTTCGGGGAAACAGCGCCAGGTTTTTGTTTTGAGCACCGGCGCCATATAACGGCATTATTTTAAAATTGATGAAATCGGTAGTTTGCAGCAACTTTGGCATAATCAGCGAACCGTCGTAGGCTGTGTATGTTGCATAATATACGGTGCTGCCATCTTCATATTTAAAATTAACAAAACGGGCATCCTCAATCCCCTTGCGTTCATATTCGGATATCGGGAAAATAACCCTATCAGAAATATCTGTATCCAGCGAAAAAACAATTTCATAATACGAATCGGCCAGCCAAAGCACTTTATCGTATTCCAGCTTTTTCATATCGCTTTCCTGCAGTTTCTGCGAATCAATGATGATCCTCCGCAGGTTCGAATACTCAAAATGGTGGTCCAGCTTGCTTTCCAGCTCTTTTAATACATCAATATTTATCTGCGTTACGGTCGCCTTCTCGAAAAATAATTTTTTGTTGTAAACGGCATTCCGTACAATTTCGGCTTCATCAATATAATTTCCTGCCGGTAATACAGTGATGGTGTTATTCTCGTCCAGAAGTGCGCGTCTAAAGGCGATAGACGAGATATGCCCCTCGCCAACAGCTCTGAAACTGATGATAATCCTTTTTTGCCCTTCGTGCAATTCCGACTGGTCGGGATCCTCCACCATTGATGGGTTAAAAAAAGCAGCCGATTCAATAGAATACTCATGCGTAAAGTACGAACCAATAAGTAATTTGCGGTAGACAGTCAGCGTGTCAAAATCAATATCCAGTTCGGCAAACAGCGGTTTTAGTTTGGCGCAATGCCTGTTTAAGGCACGGGTAATATTGCGGTGCCGCCGCGAGTATTCCTGCAACAAGGGAGAAACGATACCAAAGGCGGTCTCTTCATCAATGCCCATTACTCTTTGTATAACTTCTTTGGCGCGGTCGTTACCGTTAAAAAAAAATCTGGCTATTACGCGTTTCGGGTCGGGGTTAATTCTGATGGGTTTACGCTCAATTAAAAGTCTCATACAAAAAGATACGTTTATTACGTTTAACAGCAACATTCTAAAATTGATTGCAGCAATTTTAAATAGGTTGCACAATGATAGAATTATAATGCGATAAATTTGTTTTAACAACGTTTGTTAATTGCCGTATCAATGTTTATTTTAACAAATAATACTTAACCGGGTTCCGGCAACCCAACGAAATTGTAATTTGCCCGCGTATGAATGTACTGATAGTTGAAGATGAAAAAGGCCTTGCGCTTGAGATCGATCAATTTTTAAGCCGCGAAGGCTTTACTATTGAACATGCCCGCACCAAAAAATCAGGTGCCGAAAAGGTATTTGTTAATAATTATGATTTTATACTGCTTGATTTGAGTTTGCCCGATGGCGATGGTTTTGAACTGTTGAAACAGCTGAAGGGGTTAAAAAATCGCGATGATGCTGTTATTATACTGACGGCGCGCGGAGCGGTTGACGACCGTGTGCATGGTCTGGAACAGGGCGCAGATGATTACCTGGCCAAGCCATTCTCATTAAATGAACTGCTTGCCCGCATGCATGCCATCACCAGGCGCAAACACAAGCTGGAAAGTAATGACATTGCGGTAAAAGAGTTTCGCATAAATATCCAAAACCGAACGGTACATTTTAACAGCGAACGGATCAACCTCACTAAAAAAGAATTCGAAATATTTAATTACCTGGTATTAAACAAAAATAAGGTGATATCGCGCACTAATTTAACGGAACATGTTTGGGGCGATGTGCTCGAAATAAACTCAGATTCCAACTTTGTTGATGTGCACGTAAAAAACCTCAGGAAAAAGCTTTCGCAATTTGAACCTACTGAATGGTTTGAAACCGTTAGGAGTATTGGGTACCGGGTGAATATATAGGAATATGTTGCAATGTTGTTTCTGATTAACATTAAGGCTAAAACATTTAAAAACATCTGTTACAAAAACATTACAACATTAAAACCTTACAACAGTAAATGAAACTTCAAATTAAACTGGCTTTATATAATGCTTTAACCAAACTGGCAATTATATTATTTACCGGTTTGTTGATTTTGCTTTCGCTTGAAAATATTACTTACAAGCACATGAAGGGGAGGCTGGAGGATAAAAAAAACGAATTGATCAACCACCTATCGTCAAAAGAAATTAGCCAGATACTTAGTCAGCGGCAAAGTTTTACGGATTATAATATTTTAAAGGAGGAATATATATACCTGAAACCGATAGCAACGCCAATAAAAAAACAGGGCGCCGAAAGTTTTATCACCCAAAGACGAACCATCGGGCAAAGTACAGGATCATACCTCATCCTTACCTCCACTTTCAATTTTAACGGGCAAAACTACCTGCTCGAAATAGGGGATACCCTGGATACCGTAATGCAGCTGAAACACACTATTAAGGAGTTTACGCTGCTGATGCTTGTAGTTGCGTTATCGCTTACGCTGGTTATCGATCTCATTTTCACCAAATACCTGCTGGCGCCTTTTTATAAAATCATCGACCGTAAGTTGGTTAAGGTTAATGATCCTATGAACTTTGATTATGACAAGATAACCACCACCACCCGTGATTTTGAAATGCTCGACGAAAGCATCAGCGCGTTGATGAAGAAAATATCGGACCTTTTTATATTGGAGAAACAATTTATAGCCAATGTGTCGCACGAATTGCTTACACCTATATCCATTATCAGTTCGCGACTGGAAAATGTGTTGGTGCACGATAAACTCTCCGAAGAAGGTGAAAATAAAATATACGCATCGCTCAAAACCTTAAACAGGTTAAAAGCCATCATTAACAGCCTTTTGTTGATATCCAAAGTTGAAAATAACCAGTTTAACAAGGACGATGAGGTAATGATAGCCGAATTGGTGAACGACGTTTGCCTGGAGCTTGAAGACCGCATGGAGGATAAAAAAATACACTTTGTAAACCTCATCAAGGATAATTTTGTATTGCCCGGCAACAAAAGCTTAATGCAAACCCTATTGTTTAACATTATTAATAATGCGATAAAATATAACAGCGAAGAGGGGAGTATAACGGTTATTGACAGATCTGTTCGCGATAAATATATCCTTGAGTTTTCCGATACCGGAATCGGGATGAATCAACAACAAATTGAAACTGCCTTTAATCGTTTCGAGAAATTTGGTACCGATGAAAAGGAAAGCTACGGATTGGGCCTCGCCATCGTAAAAAGTATCACGGCATTCCACGGTATAATGGTCGAGATATTGTCAGAAAACGATTTGGGGACTACAATCCGGCTTGAGTTTGACAAAACAGCATAACTTCATCAAATCTTCATGATATACCGGTTATATTTGGTCGCAAGTTTAGTACCCTTTTTACCCCTTTTAGAGGCTGTTTCCTTAAAAAGGGACGGCCTTTTTTATCAGATCATCTTATTTCGCTTGATCAAATACGCCTTCAACACATTCTGATAGCCATCTTCAATATTAGCGTCAACCAAATCAATGTGATATTGTGCACATTTTAACGCCAGTTCGTGCTGGTATTTCTGCAAAGCCGCCTGGTATGATTCCCTGATTTTATTAGGATGAACCCTCACCTGTTCGCCGCTTTCCATATCAATAAAATGGTGGGGGCGGTTATCAAAGTTGAAATCAAGCTCTTTTTGCTTATCGGTCACATTAAAAATGATGATCTCGTGCTTGCTGTATTTTAAGTGCTGAATGGCCGCAAACAGCGCCTGGAGTTTCCCGGGATTGAGACTGTTCTCCAGCATATCGCTAAAAAGTATCACCATCGATCGCTGGTGAATTTGCCCGGCAATGTGGTGTAAAACCTGGGTAATATTGGTTTGGGTGTTGTTTTTAGGCTGATTATAGGCCTTTTCCAGCTCGGCATACAGGTAAAACAGGTGCGTATTGGTCGATTTTACCTGGCTCATCCAATCAACCTTATCCGAAAAAAGACACAGCCCAAAGGCATCGCGCTGCTTTTTAAATAAATACATGAGCGATGCTATGGCATAAATGGAAAACTGCAATTTGTTTATGCCCTTTTCGGGGAAATTCATGGAAGACGAGGTATCCAGCAAAAGATGACAACGAAGATTGGTTTCCTCTTCAAACTGCTTAACGAAAAGTTTATCTGTACGCGCCAGTAATTTCCAGTCGATATTTTTAACAGATTCGCCGCTGTTGTATAAACGATGTTCGGCAAACTCAACCGAGAAGCCATGAAAAGGGCTCTGGTGCAAACCGGTAATAAACCCTTCAACCACCTGCCGGGCCAGTAATTCAAGGTTGGCCAATTGCCGTATTTCCTGATCTTCCTTTAGTTGCATAGTTTTTATTTGCGATTACACCGATTAAGCTGTGATTCCACCGATTACTATTTGATTTCACCGATTGATTTTTACTGCCGCCAATATAAACGAAAACACCGATGTTATTTATATTTAACATCGGTGTTTTTATCTTGTTGTTTATAATCTCAACCTTTAATCAGTGAAATCATTCTCCAATCTGTGTAATCATTCACTAATCGGTGAAATCATCCCCAAATCGGTGTAATCATTAAAGTTGTGCGCTTAATTTACCTGCCAGAACAGATTTTGGAACTGCGCCGATTTGTTTGTCAACTATTTCGCCATTTTTAAAGAACAAAAGGGCTGGTATATTACGGATACCAAATTTCATTGATATACCTGGATTGTTATCTACATTTACTTTTCCTACAACCGCCTTGCCGTCATATTCTTTTGCAATCTCATCTACTACCGGGCCAACCATTCTACACGGTCCGCACCACTCAGCCCAAAAATCCACAAGTACTGGTTTATCAGATTTAAGGACAAGTTCCTCGAAGTTTGCATCAGTTATTTCTAAAGCCATGATTTTAATTTTTAATTTTTGTGTTACAAATATATAGTATTCAAATAGCTTGCCGCAATTGTTAACCTGACAATATGACAATTAAATTATCCCCAATCTGCCGTTATTAACACTGTGATACTTGGTTGACAAAAAGAGCCGCATTTTTAATGGCTAATCATTTTGAGATAAATTGGTTAAGGGTTACCTTTCTAGGTTATAAGGATTAAATGGTACCATTAAAGAACATGATCAGCTACCTGTTTTTCTTCATACTTCCGTTGTTATTAATATTTGCTGCTCCTGTATTCCAAGTGCTCGCGTCGGTTTATGTGCTGAAGAGAAAAATTAAATCAGGTTTATTTTGGGTGAATTTTATGTCCCTTATATTGGGCTTTTTACTGCCCGCCGGTGCAATAATCATAGCCGTGTATGGCCTGCCCCCAGGTCCTCAATGTCTAACCGGACCTATGTCATTAGTGTTTGGCGGCATTATGATCACAGTGATATTTGTGCCAATTATCGCTATTATCATCTATCTGATACATCGTTTTAAACGAAACAGGCATTTAATCGCATAAACGATATCCGAAATTTCTCACATCTCACATCTCACATCTCAAATCTATCTCCTACATTTGAAGCATGAGTATTGTTGTTGAATCGTTGACAAAAATTTACGGTGATCAAAAAGCTGTGGACTGTATCAGCTTTAGCGCTGTGCCGGGCGTACTGGGTTTTTTAGGGCCCAATGGGGCCGGCAAATCAACCACCATGAAAATACTCACTACGTTTATTCCGCAAACGTCGGGCAAAGCTTCAGTGTGTGGTTTTGATATCGAAACGCAGCCGCAGGAAGTTAAAAAGAATATAGGCTACCTGCCCGAGAGCAACCCGCTGTACCTGGATATGTATGTGAAGGAGTCGATGGCTTTTGTGGCTGGCATCCATCAAATTAAATCACCCGAAAAACGTATTGCTGAAGTAATTGAACAAACAGGCCTTGGGCCCGAGCAGCATAAAAAGATAGGACAATTATCAAAAGGCTACCGTCAGCGTGTAGGATTGGCGCAGGCAATTTTACACAATCCGCAGGTGCTTATTATGGACGAACCCACATCCGGACTCGATCCTAATCAACTGATCGGTATCCGCCAATTGATACTGGAATTGGGCAAAAGCAAAACGGTTATCCTGTCGACACACATTATGCAGGAAGTAGAAGCCGTTTGCGATCATGTGATTATCATCAACAAAGGGAAAATAGTGGCAGATGATACTTTAACCGGTCTGCGCGATAAAAATAAAGGCAAAACGCTGGAAAATATTTTTATAGGGCTCACCAATAGCTGATAGATTTTTAATGGAACGACAACAATGCGGTCACACTTTGTGACCGCATACCCCTTCGAACAAGGCAATGGCCTTTAAAAAGGAAGCTTCTAACTAGCCAAAAAACCAATGATTTATTTCTGCAAACTTGAGATTCTACTTGGCTGAAAAACTACGTTTTTGATCGATTCCAGAGGAGTCGCCTGTTTATAACAAAAAAAATCGCAGCATTTGGGCTCCAGCGGAGCCTCCAATTGGCAATAAGTTGTAAAAGCGATTTCGCTACCTCTTCGAATTAGCCGCAGCCGCATTTGAATATATTTATTTATGTTTGTTGGAGGGTTAAGCCTTATTTACGATGAATAAAATTTTATTATTTATAATTTTTCTTACAGTAACAGCGTCGGGTGGTTTTGCACAAACAAAACCGGCCAACCAGCTGAGTTTTGGCGCCGAATTTGGTTTCCCCACAGGTAGAACTGCTTCCATATATGGCTCCGTTGTTGGCGGTTCAACCAAATTGGAAATCCCAGTATCTTCATTGCCATTATTTTTTACGCTTACTTCGGGTTTTAGCATTTACATGGTAAAACTCACGTATACGGGCCAGGCCAGTGCGGCGGCATTTATTGATCCTTTGGAAGTTGGCGGCAAATATTACTTTAGTAAATTAGGTTATTTTGAAGGAGATGTGGGCGCATCCTCCGAAATAAACAGCAATTACTCCGCCACAAAAACTGCGCTTATTTTTGCACCGATCATCGGGTTTTCGGCGCCTACATCAAAACACAAAGCAACTATCGATATCAGTTTACGCGGCGATTGCCGTGTGGAAAGCGACGGCATGATAGCACAAATAGCCGCCAGGGTGGCTTATCGTTTTGGCCTGAAATAACAATATATTAGCTTTATAAATTGCAAATGCCCGGGAAGCGTTCCATCGCATATTTCGCGGTAAAAACTCGAACCTGGAACGTTTTTTATAACACAAACTCTAAAAATTAGCATTATGAAAAAACTTCTGTTGTTTTCCATCTTGTCAGTCGGCGTGGCATTTGGATGTTGTGCACAATCGGACAATGGTTCAAAATTCAGCATTGGTATCGATGCTGCAAGCCCCAATGGCATAGCCAGCAACGTTTACAATTTTGGATTGGGCGTATCAATAAAACTTGAAATTCCGGCCGCTACCAATTTATATGGCACTATCGGCGCCGGCTACGAAGCCTTTTTTACAAAGGGAATATTGAAACAATACGGAATTAATTCGGCATCGGTTTTGTCCCAATTAAAGCAGGTTTAAAATATTACTTTAACCCCTCGATATATGGCGAATTTCAGGCGGGCGTATCTGTCGCAACCGCAGGCACCGGCGGGACTGCTTTTGCGTACTCGCCCGGCCTTGGTTATACCGTGAGTGATGGATTGGATATTAGTTTCAGATATGAGGCATGGTCAAAACGGGGTACGTTTGGCCAGGTTGCCGCCCGAATAGCCTATAGGTTTTAATAACCGGTATAATTATTTGAAAATAGCAAAATTAATAGCCAATTACCTGTAAACATGCCGGCCATGTTTTTGCTTTAGCATATTAATGTCGTAATTTCGGCGTTTAAGACCAAACTTTCCAGTGTTTAGCATCCTTAAAAAAGAAATTACTTCATATCTGAGCTCCCTGGTGGCCTATGTCACTATCGGCGTGTTTTTATTTGGCCTGGGTTTATTTTTGTGGGTCATCCCTTCATCAAGCATCCTGGATTATGGCTATGCCGGCTTAGATAGCCTGTTTAACATTGCGCCGTACCTGTTCATGTTCCTTATTCCCGCCATCACCATGCGCTCAATGGCCGAAGAGCGTAGGGAAGGAACACTGGAATTGCTGTTTACACGCCCGCTAACCGACTGGCAAATTGTCATAGGCAAATACCTTGCCTGTGTTACCCTGGTGCTTTTTGCACTGTTGCCAACATTGGTGTACTACTATTCGGTTTACCTGTTAGGCACACCGCAGGGGAATATCGATACCGGTGGCGTCATCGGCTCATATATCGGCCTGTTTTTATTAGGCGCTGCTTTTTGCGCTATTGGCTTGTTTGCCTCTACCATTAGTAAAAACCAGATCATTGCTTTTACTATTGCCGCATTTTTGTGCTTCTTTTTCTACAGCGGGTTTGATTACCTCGGTCAACTGAATTCCCTGCAAAACCTCAGCCTCGAAAACCTGGGCATTATGCAGCATTATACTTCCGTTAGTCGCGGTGTTTTGGATACCAGGGATCTGTATTATTACATAGCGCTAAGCGGACTGTTCATTGGCTTAACGCTTTTTGTGCTCATCAGGCAAAAACAAAAAAGCCTTCGCGGTAACGATGCCTTTTATTGTGGTATGATATTGGGCGTCTTGATAGCTTTGGGCGTTATTTCAAACATTTCGTTTACAAGGTTTGATTTTACCAAAGAGAAGCGCTTCACCATATCACCCATCAGCCGTAATTTAATGGACAGCCTTAAAGGGCCTGTTAGGATAGTGGTTTATTTAAAAGGCGATAATTTTTCGAGCCCGATGAAGCGTCTGCAAAATGCCACGCGCGATATGCTGAGCGACCTGCAGGCCTATAGCCACGATAAGTTGCAATTCGAATTTGTCGACCCCATCGCCTATATCAAAGCCCTGCCCGATTCAGATCAAAAAGCTGCCTATGATTCCCTGCGGGCAAGGGGCATAGCAGGTGAACCGCATAGCGTGAAAAATGATAATGGCGTAACGCAAATGCTGATATTCCCTGAGGCACTTGTTGTGTTTGAGGGGAGGCAGATTGCCGTAAACTTGTTGCAGTCGCGCATCGGTTTGTCTGATGACGATGTTTACAACAATTCGATACAAAACCTGGAGTATGCTTTCTCATCAGCCATAAAAAAAGTCACCAGCGGCGGCAAGCCGATTATAGCTTTTACGGAGGGCCACCACGAGCTAACCGACCTGCAGCTCAATGATGCCATGAAATCACTGTCCGATGGCTATGAGGTTGGTAGGCTCGATCTGAAGACGGCCCCCTTAAGCATATTGATGAAAGTTAAACTGTTGGTGATACCAAAGCCCGATAAGAAGTTTAGCGAACTCGGGAAATTTAAAATTGACCAGTATATTATGCGGGGCGGCAGGGTGCTTTGGGCGCTTGACCAGGTAAATGCCGAACTGGACAGCATGCGCGGCCACGGCGGTGAGCAAATGTCGTTCCCGAAAGCCCTCGAACTTGACGACCAGTTGTTCACTTACGGCGTCAGGATAAATTACGACCTGATTGCCGATATGAACTGCGCCCAAATACCCCTGAGCACGGGCACCGTGGGCGGGCAGGCACAAATCCAAATGTTGCCATGGTTGTATTATCCCATTTTTATGCCCGTTTCCAAACACCCCATAGTGAAAAATTTGGATGGGATCCGAAGCGAATTTGCCAGCACCATTGATACACTGGCGATAAAAAACGTTACCAAAACGGTATTGCTGTCGTCATCGCCCTTGAATAAAAAATTAAGCGCGCCGCATATCATATCGCTGCAGGCGGTTGAGCAGGAGCCACAACAAAAGGAATTTGAAAACCCAACCAAAATTGTTGCTGTATTATTAGAGGGTCGTTTTAAATCAGATTTTTTAAATCGACCGGTGCCCGATAGCCTGCACGAACAGGTAACACCAATACCGGAGAGCAAACCCACCAAAATGATTGTGATAAGCGATGGGGATATATTAAAGAATGATGTGGGCACCGATGGCTCGCCTTACCCGCTGGGTTATGATCATTACATGGGCCAGTATTTTGGCAATAAGAACCTTTTGCTCAACATTGCCGATTATATGACCGACGATTCGGGTCTTATTGCGCTCCGCACCAAGGAGGTTAAAATTCGCCTTTTGGACCGCCCGCGCGTCCGCAGCGAAAAACTGTTTTGGCAGCTCGTTAATAATATTGTTCCTTTGGCTTTATTGTTAATATTTGCTATTTTTCAACATTATATACGCAAGCGAAAGTATGCACATTAAATTTTATACTTTTGATTGATTAATTCTAACTATATGAGATTTATTGTTTCTACCTCAACTCTACTCAAGCAACTACAGGCGGTTAGCGGCGCATTGAGCAACAGCACCGTATTGCCCATATTGGAGAACTTTTTGTTCGAGATAAAAGAGGGAAACTTAACCATTTCGGCTACCGACCTGCAAACCAGCATGACTACATCGCTGGCGGTTGAATCGAAAGAGAACGGCCGGATTGCTATCCCTTCGCGGATTTTGCTTGAAACTTTAAAGTCGTTACCAGAGCAGCCGATAGCGTTTTCGGTTGATGATAAGACTTTCGCAATAGAAATTAACGCCGGCGACGGTAAGTATAAGCTGAGTGGCGAAAACGGCGAGGATTTTCCGAAAATACCGGTAGTTGAAAACGCGTCGTCGGTAAACCTGCCCGCTTCGGTTTTGGCAGAAGCTATCAACAAAACCATTTTTGCGGTTAGCAATGATGAGTTGCGCCCGGCCATGACAGGTGTTTTTTGCCAGTTATCGCCCCAGCACCTCACTTTTGTAGCTACTGATGCACACAAACTGGTGCGTTACCGCCGTAAGGATGCAAAAGCTGCAAGCGTTACTTCGTTTATATTGCCCAAAAAAGCGTTGACACTGTTAAAATCGTCGTTACCGTCTGATGATGTAAACGTTTCGGTTGAATACAACAACACCAGCGCATTTTTTAAGTTTGGTAATATTAACCTGATATGCCGTTTAATTGACGAACGTTATCCCGACTATGAAGCCGTTATTCCTTTAAATAACCCAAACAAACTGGCCATTGATCGCCAGTCGTTCCTGGGTTCGTTAAGCCGCGTGGCAATTTATGCCAATAAAACAACGCACCAGGTTAGGTTAAAAATCAGCGGAAGCGAATTGAATATATCATCAGAAGATATTGATTTTGCCAACGAAGCACATGAGCGGTTAACCTGCCAGTACGAAGGTGAGGATCTGGAGATTGGTTTTAACGCCCGTTTTTTAATAGAGATGTTAAAGAATTTAAGCTGTGAAGAAGTTTCGCTCGAAATGTCGACCCCAAACCGGGCCGGTTTATTACTGCCACAAGGCGGCGATGCAAACGAAGACGTTTTGATGCTGGTTATGCCGGTAATGCTTAACAGCTACGCATAAGCAGGGGTGAATTAGTGAGTTATTGAATTATTGAGTGGATGAGTTATTGAAATAGTAAGTATTCGCCGCGCAGTCCCCAATGAACTAATGAACCAATGACAAAGGAAGTCCGGCGTAAAACCCGGACTTTTTTATTCATCGCCATAACAAAATTTATAATAAGCAGTTATTATAGCAATTACATTATGATCTACAGGCTCTCCCTTTTGTTTTTTATAGTTGTTATTGTGGGGATGGTATCCTGTAAAAATAACGATGAGGTATTTGCAACCCCGTTACCTACTTACGTAAACGTGGTGAATGCTTCCGGCGACATACTGAATTTTTATTTAAACGGTACCCGGCAAAACAATAGTTCAAGCTTATATCCGGGCAATCAGTCATTTTATCTTGTTGTTCCTGCAGGTACGGATAACTTTCAGTTTAAAAAAGCCGGCGACTTTAATGTGTTGTTCAGCGTGCCCTTAACTTTAAAAGATAGCGTTAACACTACGCTGTATGTATCAGGCGAATCCACAAGTAATACGTTCCATACGGTTGATTTTTTAGATACCACCAATATCATCAACTTACCCCAAATGAGGATCAGGTTTGTAAATGCATCATCAGATGCAGGTGCGCTGAACGCTTTTGTGGATTCGACAAGCTATAGTGCAGTTCCTTATCAAACTACTTCCAATTTTACTTTGATGGGGGATGGCCCTAAGGAAATTAAAATTTACCAGGCAAAGTCCGATTCGCTGTTGAAGGATACAACAATAATTTTTCAACCCGCGCATATCTATACATTGTTTTCGCGGGGCTTAATAAAGGGCAAGGGAGCTGCTGCTTTTAATATTGGGCTGGCAATTAATTATTGAACTAAAGACATATAAATGTTGGTTAATAAAAGAAAAATAGTCATTTGGTTTTTTGCACTTTCCGGCATCGGGTTATTTGTTTCCTGTTTAATGTCATGCGGAAAGTCGGGTAATGCCAGCCCCAAGGGATTAAACATCCAATACCATGTGTTGAATTTGAGCCCGGATATGAACCCCGTAGGTTTATATATGGATAACAAGCAGGTTAATTTAAGCCCCTATATATATGGTGTTGACCAGGGCTATTTTTATGTGCCATCTACCGATACGCCTTATCAAATCCGTTCGATACAGTATAACGGCACCACCTTGTTACACAGCGACGCTGTTTTAACTTCGGGAGCAAAATATACGCTTTATATTGTTGGTGCAATAGCCGATCGTTCTGATACCGCGTTATTAACCGTTGATACCGGCGCAGCTCCGGCACTCGGGAGAGGAAAATTACGCTTCCTGGACGCGTCGCCAACGGCTACCGGCGGGCTCGATGTTTACGCCAATGGCACATTGGCTTTTAAAAATGTTGCCTATAAAAAGTATTCGGATTATTTAGAATTGCCGATCGGAAACTATGATCTCCAGATAAATGCTACGGGCTCGTCATCTGTTTTAAAAGATCTCCCCGGCGTAACCATCCAGGATGGCAGGTTATATACCTTATATGCTTATGGATATACCACAAGAGCGGATACGGCTGGATTTAGTGCCGCGACTTTCGTCAATAAATAGTTGAATAACTGAATGGTTGCACAGGTTAAATATATTTTTTACTCAATCCTACTCACTCCAACCCACTCCAACTTATTCTAACTCACTCCAACCCACTCCAACTCATTCCAACTCACTCCAACTCATTCTAACTTAATCCAACTCACTCTAACTTAATCCAACTTAATCAACCTCTAACTAAAATTATATTTATATTTTTGCCCAAAACTTAACGCTTTGGAAATAATAAAAGGTCTTATCGACTTTATACTACATATTGATAAACATCTGGATGATATCATCAGCCAGTATCACGCCCTTACTTACCTGATTTTGTTTGCGATTATTTTTGCTGAGACAGGTTTTGTGGTAACCCCATTTTTGCCCGGTGATTCGTTGCTTTTTGCGGCCGGCGCGTTAATTGCAGGCGGCGGCACGGGTTTAAATATTGCGGTGATGGCCCTGATACTGATAGTAGCTGCTTTTACAGGCAATACAGTAAATTTTTTGCTTGGCGGTTACCTCGGTCCCAAAGTTTTTAAGGAAAAGAATAAAATATTAAAGCTCGAATATTACCAGCAAACACATGCCTTTTTTGAAAAGCATGGCGCGCTGGCCGTAATCTTCAGCCGGTTTATGCCTATCATCCGTACCATAGCCCCTTTTGTAGCAGGTGTGAGCAAAATGCCATTCCTTAAATATAGCCTCTACAATATTATCGGCGGTGTATCATGGATCCTGGTTTTCCTTTTCGCCGGTTTCTTTTTAGGGAATGTGCCTTTTTTCAAAGCACATTTTGCTTTAGTTGGCGTAGTAATTATAGTTGTGTCTATTATTCCACCAATATACGCAGCTATAAAAAGCAGATCGGCTAAGAAGCAGGTTCGGTAACAGGGCCGAATTTTTCCCTTCCTTTTTTACCACGGTAGCTGTACCATATCCAATAAGCTGCACCTATTAGCATATAAGTGAACCCCGATAGCCCCGAATATCCTACAGGAAGCAGCCATGCTAATAACATGGCAGCAACGCCAATAATGGTTAGTGTTAGGTTAAGATAAATAACCGTTTGGGTTTCATATAATTCAACTGCTGTTAGCTTCAAATCCCTGGAATGTTTTTTCGCAGTTACATACATCAAATAAAACAGCAGGTTGATGGCAGTAAAGCCCGCACCGTAAATTAGCATCAGCGTTGGTATTTGCGCATCGTTGATCATCTCGTGGGCATGCCCGTTTACAATAAACGAGTTGTTGTTGAACAGCATGCTAAATAAAAATTTTAGGGGATAAGCATATAGCAATACAACAAAAAGCAGTGCCCCGTTTAGCGTGTTGGTCGCGCTATCACTTAAGCCATAGCGTCTGAAAAAGATGTTCTGCTGGTTCCATATCTGGAATAAAGCCCCGAAGCAAGCGGCGAAGCTTAAGGTGCCCTTCATGGTTTCAAATAATTCGTTGAACGATTTCGGCACTTCCAGTGAAACAATGATCAGTGTAACCGCGAACGCAAAAACGGCATCACTAAATGTTTCCAGTCGCGAAGGCTCATGGCTGCGCCACTCGATCCGATTTTTCTTATTATAGAGGCTCGCCGCTTTTTTTCTCATATCAATGATCTAAAACTAACACTTTTCCGGCGCTGTACAAAGCCTCTTCCTGCTGTATTTTTTTCTTATCAGTATTGTTAAGCGGATGTTTGATGAGTTTGTCCAGATCAGGCTGACCAGCATCTACCCAGGCTGAGTACCAGAAGCTACCCACCGAAAGGATAGATTCGCGCATCCGGCGCTGAACCATCCCGCACAGCATTTTTTGATAGGCGCGGCAGTATTCAACCGAGTAATCTTTAACCTGTTTGTTGCCGTGTTTTACCATCGTATATTTTTTGTCGTGGGGAAAGGTTTTATCCAGTACCCGCTCGAAGCGCAAAACCGAATCGACGCTTTTAAACGAACTGCTGCAAATTTTAAATGCTTCCTTAAGGGGATTGTCAATATACCGGGCCTTGCCTGCGTAATAGTTATACTTATCGCCAAAAAGTTCGGGAATGCGGCTCTCCCACAATGCGTGGATGCCGGTTTGATTAGTCAGTTGCCCGTTATAGTTTTGTGTGAGATGCAGCGGTACATGTGCATCCGCTACGTAATGCCCTAAATTTGCCGAGGTATTTAATATGCCAACGGTATCATGTTCTTTAAAAGCTTTTACAAGGTGATAGTAATTACTCTCGATGGCCCAGGGCAGGGTGCCATATTTAATTAAGGTATCGGCCTTATATTTTATAGCTGCATCGTTCCAGTTTTGCGGGATTTTCGCAAAAGGGTTTTTGCCGTAATGATCAGCATTTAAATAATGCCTCGGAGCCTCAGTTGAGTCAACGTAGCGCCGTTTGTCGGCACTGATGGCGTGCTGGGTTATATAATCGATATTGGCCTCATAAAACGGCTTCATGGCCTTAGGCAGCGTGAAAACAGCCAGGTGGTTAATCCTAAAATGCGCATAAAAGCCCCAGGAGCAGGAGAGCAAAATAAATCCCACACTAATTATAAACCTCATACTGGCTTTCATATTTCAAATATAGGTGTTGAAAGGTTTTAAAGTTGGAAAGTTGTAAGGTTAAGCCAGCAAGTTTTAATGTAAAATAACTTTCCAACCTTACAACAATTAAAAAAAACTATTTGATTTTTAAAATAATCATCCTATATTTGCAGTCCTTAAAAATACAAGAAAGAATAACAAAGCTATACAATGGCAAATCATAAATCATCATTAAAAAGGATCCGTTCAAACGCTGCGAAGCGCTTACGCAACAGGTACCAGGCTAAAACCACCAGGAACGCCATAAAAAAATTAAGAGGTACAACTACTAAAGCTGAAGCAAGTACGCTTTTAGTTAAAGTAATCTCGATGCTCGACCGTTTGGCCAAAAAGAACGTTATTCATAAAAACAAAGCATCAAACAACAAATCGAAGCTTACTAAATTTGTTAATGCCTTAAAATAAGGTATTATCTATATTAAAAAAATGGCCTGTTTTCAGTTTTGGGGACAGGCCATTTTATTTTTTTTAAAATCAAAACAAATCCGGCCAATTTTTTCGTATAAGTGATCGATGCACAGGTTGTGCCGTATGCTTATTAAATTTAAACGATCAAAAATTGAGGATTTATTTAACCCTGTCTTTTTTACTTATCTCGGTCAGTTCTTTCGCGTTTGTAAACCGCGGACGTGTTGACAGTTTGAAAACGCTGGTCGAAACTTCCCTGAAAAATCAGTCGGATCCTGATACCCTTAATATTAACAGGTTAAATAAACTGGCATCTAACTATATTGATTCCAACCCCGACAGCACCCTTTATTACGGCCAAAAAGGCATTGAATTATCGCGCAAAATAAACTACAAAGCCGGCATAGCCGACGGACTGGTGCAAAGCGGCCATGCCAATTATTTTAAAGGTCGGTTTGACGAAGCCAAAAAGCAATTCAACGAGGCTATAAGCATCTACCAAAAATTAAACAACTACGCCGGCCTGGGCAATGTTTACATGCAATATGGCAGGATGTACAACCTGCTGGCAAACTATAAATCGGCGCTGGTTTATTTAAACCTGGCACTGGAAAACGATAAAAAAAGCAACAACGAAACCGACGAGGCCGACTGTTACAAAAACATAGGTATTATATATTACAGCGAGGGGCAGCTTTCTATTGCGCTCGATTACTATTATAAGGCACTTTTTCTTGCTATAAAGCTGCATAACAAAACGTTTATGTCGGCTAATTACAACGATATTGGTGTTGTTTTGCAAAGTATGGAGTTGTATCCAAAAGCTTTGGAGTATTTCCGGAAGTCGCTCAAATTGTTCCAGGGCACCAAAAACCTGAATGGAGTAGGCACCGTTAACGAAAATATAGGCGAGGTTTACCTGGCGCAAAAAGACTATGACCGGGCAATTGTTTATTTGAATAAATCAATTGCAACCGCTTTACAGCAGGATGATAAAGAAGGCATGATGTCGGTTTATACCGATTTTGGCCTTTGTTACGCCTATAAGGGGCAATTTAAACTCGCCATAAGTAACCTTAACAAATCGCTGCAGATAGCAAGTGAGTTTAAAAACGTTTATAACCAGGCCTGTACTTTGATAGGACTCGCCACTGTTTATAATATCCAAAAAGATTATAAAAACGCTTATAAATATGCTACCGAGGGCCAAAAGCTTGCCATTATACTGGGCAACGTTTCGGTAAGGTCAAGAGCTGCGCTTGAATTGAATAAAACTTTGGCCGGACTCGGCAAATACGATGAGGCCTACAAGTTCCTGCAGCAATACATCGGCCTTAAGGATAGCCTGCATAACAATGAGAGTATCCAAAAGCTTACCTCGTACAACCTGGAACTTGATTTTGCGGCAAAGCAAAAACAAGTTGTGCAGCAGCAGCACGAAAAAGATATTTTATTTCAGCAAAAGATAAAACAGCAGCGATTGATAAATGCCATATTCGTGAGTATTATAGTGGGGATGGTTGCCATATCGGTTGTGTATTATCGCCAAAAGCGTAAACAGCAAAAAATAAACACCATGCTCGAAGAAAAAAACCGCGAGGTTTTGGAGCAAAAAACAAATATCGACGACCAGGCACAGAAGCTGAACGATCTGAATGTGCTGAAAGATAGGTTGATATCGGTATTGGCGCATGATCTGCGGGCGCCACTGAGTACCTTGCGTGGTTTATTTAGCCTTTTGCAGGATGATACTATTTCGCATGAGCAAATGCTTGAAATGATACCTGGGGTGTTGAAAAAACTCGAATATACCTCCGACTTCCTTGACACACTATTGTTCTGGATCAACAGCCAAATGGAGAACTTTGAAAACTCGGCAAAAAGCTTTTATGTAAAAGATATTGTGGCTTTTGAAGCCGAAAATTACCATGAGCAGGCCGGTTTAAAAGGCATCACCCTGGTAGATAGCGTTCCGGACGATGTAATTGCATCTGCCGACCCGAACTCTATTCGTATAGTTATCCGTAACCTGATTACCAACGCCATTAAGTTTTCGCAGGAAAACGATACTATTGAAATTACGGCCACCAAAAATGATGATCAAAGCTACGTGATTTCTGTAACCGATACGGGCATAGGCATGAGCGATGACCAGCTAAACAGGCTATTCAAAAGCAAGGTTAACAGCAAAACCGGCACCAATAACGAATCGGGCACCGGCATGGGCATGCTGTTTTGTAAAGATTTGGTTGAACGCTGCAGCGGTAAAATATGGGTAACCAGTAAGCAAGGCGAGGGTACCGCATTTTCCTTTACCGTACCCGTTGGCATCATCAACGAAAACAGGCTGGAAGTAGCCTGATCTCTCGATCCGGATTCCCAGCCTGTTTAAGCATAAATTTCTGTGGCGCTAAAACACCTCGAACAATTATTTAATTATTTACCGGGTTATCTGCCTTATGCAAAGTACCGTTGGTATATAACAAAGGGTTAACTTTTTTAGGATCGCCCTGGTAAACCCATATAATATTACCGATATACTTACGGAACGCATCACTCACTTCTTCTGTCGTCAATTTTTTCACGTCACCCACCAGTGTTAATGATCGTTTCCAATCACCATAAACCACCTCATTGGATGCTATTGATGAAGCTTGCGCATTGTTGGTTTCGTTTTTATAATAAAAACCGGTTAGGTAGGTTACTTTCATATCGGCAACTTCATCAGCTTTAAAGCCGTCGGTTTTTACCTGGTCAACCAATTTGTCAAAAACAGCAATATATTTATCCGGCTGCGTGGTTGATACCGAGAATTTGGCAACAGATGTTGCGCCACTGCTAAACCACGATTGCGGCGCATACGATAAACCGTTATTGGTACGCACTTCCAAAAAGTGGCGTTGTGCAAAAATACGCATGGCCACCTGGAAGGCGTCAAAATCAGGAGTACCGGCTTCGGGGCCGCTGGTTATGCCTTCAACGTAATTGGTGGCAAGGTCCTTGTTTTCTGATGAAAAAGTGTTTTTATAAACCCTGAAAAAGGATTTTTTAAAGTCGAATGCCGGTCCTTGTTTTATACCGTCCAGCAATACTTTTAACTTGCTTTCCAACGTAGCCCTATCCATATCGGCTACTACCACAATCAGCATCCGCGACCGTGTTAAAATTCCCTCGTAGTAGGCTTTGGTCTGCTCAGGGGTAAGTTTTTGCAGGATCTCAACGGTTCCTTCCGGATCTTTAGCATAATCGCGATTAGCAAAAGCAATTTTATCGGCGTACTTGTCAATGGCCACATCCGGCTGCGATTCATTTGCCTTCAGGTTGTTTATAGCATCCTGTTGTATGCGGGTAAACTCTTTGCCATCAAACTTTGGTTGGGTTAGTGCTTCCGAAAAAAGCGGCCAAACGGTATCAAAATCGCCCTTTATGCAATTCATCCGCAGTACTGCAAAGTTTTTGTTGGTGTAGCCAAAAACGGTGGCGCTCACTTTATCCAGCTGATTTTTAAAGCTGTTTTTATCGTGATTTGCGGTACCGCATTCGGTAAGCGCGCTCATGGCAAGCGCTTCAATGCCCATTTTATCGGCAGAGTAGTTTTGTACACCGCCTTTTATAATCGCCTGGATTTCAACAATACTATTGCCGCTGGGCTGTACTATTACCTTTACCCCGTCAACAGTGGTCTCGTAGGCTTCCTTTTGGGCAAATGCCTGGTTTATATTTGCTACCGAGGCGGCAATTAATAAACTAAATACATATTTCTTCATGATGATAAATTTTTAATTTATTTAGCTGCGAAAAATGAAGCTACATTATATTGTTTACTCAACTCCGGTTTAATTACGATGCCGGCTACCATAGGCTTGCCAACCACATAAGTTTTTAAATACTTTTGAATATCGGCCCGGCTTACTTTCTGGTAATTATCAATCAAATCGGTATAAAAATTAAGCGATGTGCTGCACCATTGATAACTCATCTGGCTGGGCAGGGTTGAGGGCTTTTCTTTATTAAAAGTGTCGTTCCGCAGCAATATGGCTTTGGCATCTTTTAACTGCTCGTCGGTAAAGTAATCATCATCGGCAAACATGGCTATTTGCTTGTTTAGCTCATCATAGCATTCCTTCAGTTTGTTAGGGTTAGGCACTACAAAAATATCTATCGGTCCAACATACTTACAGGTAGTATAGCCCAGCGATACAGAGCTTGCCAGGCCCTTGTCAACCAGCGCCTGTTGTAGTTTAGATGCGTTTAAACCCACAATGGTCGAAAAAACATCCGCAGTCACCACGGAGGCTGAATCGGTTAAATAGGATGGTCCCTGCCATGAAAGCTGCATATAAGGCGTTTCGGCAATGGATGTTTCTTTCACAAAATACTGGCTTTTATCCAATGGTTTAAACGGCGGTATGGGGTATTTTTCGATAGGATTAAAACCACTGCTCGCCCAATCGCCAAAAATACTCTCCGCAAGTGCAAATGCTTCATCGTGTTTAACATCGCCGCAAATGGTTACCAGGCTGTTATTGGGGAAATAGTATTTGTTTTTAATGACCATCATCTTTTCAGGAGTGGCGGTATTAATCACCTCGTGGATGCCTATGGCTACCTTACGGGTCACCAGGTCGCCCCAAAGCTTTTGTTGTACGCCATACCATAGCTGGAAACCCGGGTCGCTCTCACCGCGCTGAAACTCGCCGTCAACCACAGGACGTTCTTTTTTCATGTCCTCTTCACGGTATATCGGGAAGCGGATAGCCGCATTCATGAATTTTAAACCCGCTTTCAGGCTGTCCCGGTCAAACGTGAAAAAGTAGTTTACACGCTCAACGTCGGTGGTGCCGTTCCAGATAGCTCCCAACTCTTGGGTGCGTTTTAAAAATTTCTCCTGGTCGGGATAGTCCTTGTTGGCTTTAAAAAACATGTGCTCAAACAGGTGGGAGAGTCCGCTGAATTCGGGACCTTCGGTATAGGCGCCGTTTTTTACAGCAATTTCGATGGTGGCCAGCGGAACTTTGCTGTTTTCAATCACCACAACTTCAAGTCCGTTCGGTAACTTTTTCCAGAAATAGCCCTCAGGGAGCCGCGGCTGGGCCATTAATTGCCCTGTAAACAATAGCAAGGCAATGCTTAATACAATCGGTTTTGTAAATTTTAAGATCATAAAGGTCAGTTTAGATATATAGACTATAAATATAGTTGATATGTTACCAAAAATAACGCAATTATGAAAAAATTTAGGTGGAGATTAGAGGTTGGAGGTTAGAGATTAGTTAATTAGAGATTAGGAAAGCAGATAGTTAGAGGTTAGTTAATTAGAGATTAGGCAGGAACCTCCCATCTAATCTCTAATCTCCAACCTCTAATTAACTAAATTAGTTAATTAGAGATTAGGTAAGAAGAATTTCGGAACGTCTATGTAAGCTAAATAACCTAAGCTATTTTTTTTAACCAGCGCTTGCAGCTTCTTTCGGACTTTTGGACTTTTCCGACTTCCTGACTAACACCTAATCTCTAATCTCCAATTAACTAATCTCTAGCTAAGCGTAAGTTACGCTTAGCGTAATAGGAACATTCAATGCTTTCGAAATAATGCAATTGGCTTTTGCGCCTTCGGCTATTTCTTTAAATTTTTCTTCGCTTACACCATCAATCGCAGATGCTTTTAGTTCCAGGTGGATGCCGGTTATGGATAATGCTGCCATGTCCAGATCCAAAATAGCATCGGTCGATAGGTCATTAGCGGTAAAGCCAGCCTGGGTTAAAACAGCGCTTACTGCCATAGTAAAGCAGCCTGCATGGGCAGCGGCAATTAATTCTTCCGGATTGGTGCCTACACCATCCGCAAAGCGGGTTTTAAATGAATACTGTGTGTTGTTTAAAGTGGTGCTTTGGGTCGAGATTTCTCCGGTTCCCTGCTGCAGGTTACCATTCCAATGGGCGTGTGCGGTACGTTTCATAGTTTTAATTTTTGTGTAAAGATATATTTAGCAGATTAATCCTGGTTGAACTGCTGGTTAAACAAAAAGTATTTACTTCTGATTGACACAGCAACAAAAAAATATGAATTTCATTTTAAACCTCACCGGCTTAGCCATTAAATTCCGGGATAACAAATTGCTGGTTAATACGGCTGATAAAGCTCAAAATATCATCGCCGCCCAATTGTGTTTCGGCCGAGGTAACAAAATACTGCGGAACTTCCTCAAACGTCTCCATTAAAGCTTTTTTAAATTTGGCAACGTTAATATCGGTTTTTGTTGCTGATTGCTTATCGGCTTTGGTAAAAACCATAACAAACGACAGGCCCTTTTCGCCAAGCCAGTTGCAAAATTCCAGGTCTATTTTTTGCGGCTCCAGTCGGCTGTCAATCAATACCATTACACATTGCAGGCTTTCGCGCTTATCCAGGTAAGTATGGATGAATTTGTCCCAGTCGGCTTTTTTGCTTTTGGAGGCCCGTGCATAGCCATACCCGGGTAAATCAACAATATACCAGTTATCGTTAATTAAAAAATGGTTGATCAGTTGCGTTTTACCGGGAGTTTGTGATGTTTTTGCCAACCCTTTTTTTTGCATCATCATATTAATAAGCGACGATTTCCCCACGTTGGAGCGCCCTATAAACGCGTACTCAGGTTTAACCGGCGGCGGCAATTTCGAAATCTGCGTATTACTGCAAATAAACTCGGCTGATTTAATGATCATGCTGCAAAGGTATGGTTTTTTCATTTATACCTTAAACTGACAGGAATACCCAGCGCCCTCCCGGATTTGCGCCGAATATTTTGTTCATTTGTTCACGTGTTCACGCAACTCAAAATGCGTTTTTTTGTTATAGGTTCATTATCAGTAATATCCAAATTCTTGTTCACGCAAAAAAACGCTTTCACTGACAAAATAGCGTCACCAGCCAGTCGCTGGTTTTAATTTAACTTTGCAAATCCAAAATTGAGAATACGGATTAAAAAATAATAGCTTTACCTTCTTTTTTGCTTGCAAAAGAGAGGGTCGACCAGCGTAGCGCAGTCGGGGTGAGTCTACTCCGGCGGACATTAGCGCTATTGCTTTGCACACGGCTAACTCAATCTCCAATTCCATTTCCCGTATTTTTACACCCGGTAAACACTATCCATCAATACTTTTCGTAAATTTGATGTTTAAACATGTAATTTTATGAACGATTATAAAATACCCGCCCAAACCCGCATTGGCCACGTGCACTTAAAGGTTAGCGACCTGCAAAAGTCGCTTGATTTTTACAGCGGTTTATTGGGATTTGATAAAACGATGCTTTACGGCGACCAGGCCGCTTTTATATCAGCCGGGGGCTACCATCACCACATCGGTTTAAATACCTGGCAAAGTAAAGGCGCGCCACCCGCACCCGAATATGCACCCGGATTATACCACACTGCCATACTATACCCCGAACGCAAAGATTTGGCTGCCATACTACAGCGCTTAATTGATGCCAAATACCCCATCACCGGCGCCTCAGATCATGGCGTGTCAGAGGCTATTTACCTCGATGACCCCGACGGAAACGGCGTCGAACTATACTGGGACAAACCCAAAGAACAATGGCCGCTTGATGAAAACGGCAAGCTAACCATGTTTACCAAACGATTGGATTTGCAGGGATTGCTGGCAACTGTGTGAACAGAGTAGTTGCAATAATCGCTTTTAAAAATCCGGTGGCTTCGCCCTTGTTGGAGTTGTCAACAAGTATGTGGAGCGTTTAGCAAGAGACGAAACGCGCCGCCTGTACCTGAGGTAATCGCAAGAATTTGTAATTCTAACCTATGGCCGAAATAAGTTGAGATAATCGGCTGGTAAAGACATTTCGGGTTGTTAGACACAGCTCCAACAATTGCGGGAAATGGTTTAAACGATTGATAAGTATCCTAAAATCCTTCTAATCCTATAAATCTTAGTCTATATTTACATCAAATCCTATTTGATGAGAACCTCCATAAAGATACTTTCTGGCTTATTGCTTTTTTGCGGCTACGCGATGGGGCAAACCGCGCAGCCCATTTACAGTTCTGCAGCTTATTCGGTTTACCCGGATAAAATTGTGCAGGGCAAATACACGGCAAAGGCTATTTCGGCTACCGAATTGACATCAGATTACCGCAGCCCGGCGAACCTGTATAAAAGTCCTGTAGTCGAATTTAAATTCAGCATCAACGGCAAGGACAACGAAATGAGTGCCGGTGTAAATCATCATTTTGCCTGCACCACGCAGGTAAACGAAACGCCGGTGATAACATTTGGGGAGAACATATCCGACCAAAAAACCGCACCAGCTAATACCTACCTGAAAGCATCGACTCAATTTAAAATACGGCTGGACATGCGCCCTGTGCTTAAAGCATTTAAGGAACAGGGATTTTTCACCTGCTTTAACGGCGAAAAGATTTACAAGAACGATTTTAAAGGCGTATTTGTGGCGGGCAATACCGCGCCCATGATCTGGGACTTTAACAACCTGGTTAACCACGCTGAACTGGAACTGAAAGATCCGGACGGCGATGGCATTTATGAAACTATTTTGGTGCTCAACAAGCCCGAAGATGAAAACAAAATTGCCTCTTCCTGGAAAATGACCCGGGATGTTACCGCCTTTCCACGATACCACTCGTCATACAAAATAAGTGATGCCATCTATAATATGGGACTCGAGGAAATGCAAAGAGCCATCGAACCTGACAGCACCTTCCGCACCGGCAAGGAGTGGAGCGGCGTATGGACAAGGGATATCAGTTACAGCATCATTTTATCAATGGCGGTATTACAGCCCAAGGTAGCTATGTACAGCCTGATGCGCAAGGTGCAGGACGGCCACATCATCCAGGATACCGGTACCGGTGGAGCCTATCCCTGTTCGTCGGACAGGATGATCTGGGGTGTCGCCGCTTTCGAGGTGTATAAAGTTACCGGCGACAAGGAATGGCTGAAGAAGGCTTATGCCATCGTCAAAAAATCAGCGGTTGATGACGCGCTAAATGTATATGATAAGGTAACCGGCCTGGTGCGGGGCGAATCCTCCTTTTTGGATTGGCGCGAGGAAACCTACCCAAAATGGATGCAGCCCGCCGATATCTACGAATCGGAATGCTTGGGCACAAACGTGGTGCATTACCAGGTAAACAAAGTACTCGCCGAAATGGCCACTTTACTTAACGACCCGGCTGCTGCTACCTATACCGAAACAGCAAACACCATAAAAAAGGGTATCAACCAAAATTTATGGCTGCCAACCAAAGGCTATTACGGTCAGTATTTATACGGACGGAATTTTAAAACACTGTCGCCACGGTCGGAAGCATTGGGCGAGGCGCTTGCTGTTTTATTTGATGCCGCCGATGCCGATAAACAACAAACTGTTATAGCCAATACGCCCGTTAATGATTTTGGTATCCCCTGCATATATCCGCAGATCCCGGGTATTTTGCCCTATCACAACAAAGCTGTATGGCCTTTTGTGGAAACCTATTGGGCGCTTGCCTCGGCAAAGGCTGGTAACGAAACTTCGTTATTAAGGGCCATGAGCGCCATTTACCGCCCGGCTGCTATGTTTTTAACCAATAAGGAAAATTTTGTAGCGAGCGATGGCGATTATGCCGGCACCCAAATTAACTCCAGCAATATGTTGTGGAGCCTCTCGGGTAACCTGGCGCTGGTTTATAAAGTGCTTTTCGGCATCCATTTTAATAACGATAATCTCGAATTTAAACCATTTGTGCCCAAAGCGCTGGAAGGCGACCGCTGGCTCGAAAATTTCAAATATCGCCATGGCGTGCTTTATATTGCCATGCGCGGCTATGGTAACAAGATTAAAACAATTACCATGGACGGCAAGCCCTTGGCGGGTGCTTCCATCCCGGCAACCCTTACCGGCAAGCACACCATTAAAATTATCCTCGCCGGTAACATGGGCACCGGCACCAGTAATTTACAACCCGATTATACTGCGCCCGAAACGCCCATGGCCAACTATAAAAATGGAAAGCTTAGCTGGGAGAAAACACAAAATGCCACAGCTTACAACATTACCCGGAACGGCAAAAAGATATCTTCTGTTACCGGGCTGAGTATCCCTGCATCAGCCAGTCAATATGCCGAATACCAGGTGACTGCGGTGGATGCAAAAGGCAAAACTTCTTTCAACAGCGAGCCGGTGGCCATCGTGCCGCCGAAAGCTGAAACTATTGTAGAAGCCGAAACAGTTGCCGATAAATCGGACTTGCAATACGAAGGATTTTCGGGAAATGGCTTTGTGGAGATCAGCACAGCAAAAAATATCGTAATAAATATCCCCGTTGACGTGGCCGAGGATGGTGTTTATGCTATCGATTTCAGGTATGCCAACGGCAACGGCCCCATCAATACCGAAAACAAGTGCGCCATCCGGACATTAACACTGGATGATCATTTTGCAGGCACCGTAGTATTCCCGCAACGCGGAAAAGGGGAGTGGTCCAACTGGGGTTTCAGCAATTCAGTAAAAGCCAAACTTTCAAAAGGCAAACATACCATCACCCTTGAGTTTAAACCCGCTAACGAAAACATGAACATAACCGTAAACCAGGCGATGATTGATTATTTAAGGCTGACGAAAATAGGCGCCTAAGTAAGCATTGTTTACCACAATGAGACTGTATCAGAAGTCAGTTATATCAAAACGTCGCCAAATATTTTTTGGTCTTAGTGTTCTTAGTGCCTCCTTTGTGAACTTAGTGGTTAAAATTTTTACCACAAAGAGCACCAGGAAGGCACGAAGGACACAAAGCCTTTTGGCGGACGGAATTTGATTTGTTTGCTCAAGAACTACTTTCAATACAGCCTCATAGTCGTTAAAGTATCTTAACAAACCCAGATGACTTAATGCTGTACCCCAACTTCTCATAAAACGCAAAAGCAGCTACCCGCTCATCGCGGTTTCCGCTGTTAAGCAAAATAGTATGGGCCCCGATATCCAGGGCCCATTTTTCTGCTTCCAGCATCAGTATTTTGCCAATACCTTTATTCTGGTGGTTTTTTCCAACAACAAGCGCGGCTACCCGGATATACAATCCGTTATGTTCAAAATAATAGCCTTTAATCAACCCGATCATGCCTGCTATCTTGTCTCCGTCGACGATGGCAACCAGCGTCCGGTAATCAGGATGCCCGTTTATGTTACTAAACCGCGTTTGCATTTCGTCAACCGTAGTCGGATAACCCAAATCATCCATTAACGACGTTAACGCATGAACATCATCCGGGCTTGCGGTTCTAATGGGGATCATAAAACAGCCTGTTAACTCTTTACTACAACCATTTTCTCCGGATCCCAATGCATCGGCACATTATTAAAATAGCTGTCGTTACATAACAATGCAGGCGCCGCTGCGCGGTAACCAAATATGGCATCCTCAGTTACCTTTCCGTTGGTGCGTATGGCATTGAAAAAGTTATTCATGTGATCATACGGACCGCCTAAATAACCTTTTTCAGCATCAAAAGTAATTTGCTCAGGCGGCAGCATTTTTTTCCTGACGGGATTGGTATCGCCCGCATTGCGCATTTTTTCGGCATAAAAAGGATCGTCCGATTCAAATGTTTTGTTTCGTTTCAATACCACCTGGTCCCAGGTAATATCCATAGCGCCTTCGCTGCCCACTAACCTTAAATAGGTGGTCCCGCTGGTGCCATCCACAAAATTACAGCGCAGTGAAAGGTTAAACGCAGGATGCACTACGGATTTACCATAATCAAATGTGCCCAGCAGCACATCGGGTACTTCGCGACCATCGTTCCAGAAACGCAGGCCGCCTGCGGCATAAATTTTCTCGGGACCGTATGATCCGGTTATAAAATGCAAACTCGAAAACAAATGGACAAAAAGGTCGCCGCACATGCCGGTACCGTAATCAACATAATTGCGCCACCTGAAAAAACGTTTTTCATCAAAAGGCCTTTTATGGGTATTGCTCACATAAGTATCCCAATCAACTGTTTGTGGCGATGCATCAGCCGGGATAGGATATTCCCAAACTTCCACTGCACCGCGCCTTGCCCAAAAGCCCTCCGCGTAATTCAGCTGGCCGATTGCCCCGCTGGCTAATAGTTCCTTAGCTTTTTCGTTCCCGAGCGATGATACACCCTGGCTCCCCACCTGGAACACCTTCCCGGTTTCCTTTTGCGCTTTTATAACGGCCGGCCCTTCGGTAATGCCATGTACCATTGGTTTTTCGCAATAAACATGCTTTCCGGCATGCATCGCATCAATCGATATCTGCTGATGCCAGTGATCGGGTGTTCCGATGATTACCGCATCAATATCTGGCCGGTTCAATATTTCTTTATAACTTTTAGTGGTAAACAAATCATTCCCCCAGCGTTTTTTAGCGTCAGCCAGGCGACCATCGTACAAATCGCACACGGCAACCAGTTTAACGCCGGGTATTTGCAATGCCGTTTGGGTGTCTGATGATCCTTGTCCGCCGGCGCCAATTAAAGCAAAATTGATATGGTCATTGGCGCTAACACTGTTGGCCCGTTTCAGGTAGGTGAAAAGGCCCGATTTGCTGTCGCGCGCAAAAACGTTTGATCCAAGGGCAACGGCAGCACCGGCGGTACCCAATTTTTTAAGGAAGCCGCGGCGTGAGGGTTCTGAATTTTCTTTCATAATTAAAGGAGTGAGATATCCGGATGTTTAAAAACTAAATGTAGTTATCCTTTTGGGAAAGATGCAAGACTTTTACCAAATATCAATCTGAGGATATGTTATTTAAATCTGAATTCAAAACATTCAGCATTTAGCAATCAATTGATCCGAAGCGGTGATTCAAAAAGAGCGAAGCTAAAGTCTCCCCAAACGGGGGGAGATGGGTGAGGGCTTCGCCGTTTAGATGGGGTGTCTCCACAAGATGTCCTAAGTAACGGATCATTTACCATTCCGCATTCGAAACATCCCCAACTAAAAACATTCCGCATTCGCCACTCCGCATTCAAACCATTCAAAACATTCCGAAATCGAAATTCCAAATTCCGAAATCCAAATACCTATCTTTGCCGCACTAATACAACATGAATAAAACCATAGTTCCGTACCAGGCCGACCAGGGCACCAAAAAAGAGCAGGTGGCCGATATGTTTAATAATATATCCAAAACTTACGATTTTTTAAATCACTTTCTATCGCTCGGCATCGATATCATCTGGCGCAAAAAAGCCATTAACGAGCTAAAAGCCCTGCAACCCAAGCTGATACTGGATGTGGCTACAGGTACCGGCGACTTTGCCTTCGAGGCTCTATCAATTCTGAAGCCCGAAAAAATTATTGGGGTTGATATTTCAAGGGGGATGCTGGATATCGCGCAGCAAAAAATTGACAAACGCCATTTGGGCGGCAGTTTTGAAGTTAAAATGGGTGACTCCGAAAAATTGCCCTTTGACGATTCGATGTTTGATGCCGTAACCGTAGCTTATGGCGTGCGCAATTTTGAGAACCTGGAAACGGGTCTTGCCGATATACAACGCGTGCTAAAACCCGGTGGCAAAGCGGTGGTGCTGGAGTTTTCCAAACCGAAAGTTTTCCCGGTTAAACAACTATATAAATTGTATTTTAATTATATTACGCCTGCAATTGGTAAGTTATTTTCAAAGGATGCAAGGGCATATACCTATCTTCCTGAATCAGTAGCCGCTTTCCCGGATGGGCAGGCATTTGTTGCGCTGATGGATAAAACTGGCTTCAAAAATACCAAATGCCGCCCTTTGGCGTTTGGTATTTGTTCAATTTACACTGGCGTTAAATGATTAAAACCTGTTACTTAACACTGATTTTATTTTTTTTATGCTGTAAACTGGCGCTGGCACAGGCACCTGCGTGGGGTGGTGGCGCCGATCAGAATGATTTGAGCTTTGGTTTTACCTTTACATACGTTTCCAGCTACTATAAAATTGTTAAGAACCCCAACTGGCGGAGTCCATATTTCGACCCGGGCGTAAATCGCTATATAACCGATTCACTGAAAAGCATTAGTTCGGTACCCAATCCGGGCTTTTCTATTGGCTTTATTACGCGGTACAGGGTAACGGAGCACCTGGAAGCGCGAATTACACCTGCGCTGGTATTTGCCGATAGAGCCCTCACTTATGTATACCCCGATCCATCACAAAACGTTACCAAGCAAGTTCAAACAACCACCGTTGACATCCCGCTGGAGTTAAAATTAAAATCTGACAGGATAATGGATTTTCGTGGCTATTTGCTGGGCGGTATTAAATATTCACAGGCAATTGGCAAAGGCGCATCCGAACTTACGTTGGACCCTTTGCAAAAAGATGTAAAAAACGTTACCGGTTTTGCGTCGTACGAGCTGGGTATCGGTTGCGATATTTATTTTGAGTTTTTCAAGCTCTCGCCCGAAATCAAGATCTCTAATTCGCTCGGTAATGTGCTGATTCATGATAACACGCCCTATTCAAATCCAATAAGCAGATTGTCGTTACACACCATCAGCTTTAGCCTTTATTTTGAGTAGAAAGATTCTATCTTGCATCCAAAGCCTTTCATTGCTTGCCAATGACGGCTAATTCAAATGAAAAAACATAATTTCGCGGCGATAGTTACCTATATATATGAGTAAAATTGCATTGATAACAGGCGCAACCTCAGGAATTGGCGAGGCTTGTGCCCATTTATTTGCCCGCGAAGGTTATAATTTAGTATTAACCGGCCGTCGGACTGATCGCCTGGAGAAACTGGCAGAAAAATTAAATTCAAAATATAATATCGAAATTGCAACCAGTACTTTTGATGTAAGGGACAGGGAAAAAGTTGTGAGTTTGCTTGAAGGTTTACCTGCCAAATGGAAAAAAGTAAATGTGCTGATCAATAATGCCGGTTTAAGCCAGGGGCTTGATCCGCTGCAAAACGGCAGTTACGACGATTGGGACACGATGATAGATACCAACGTTAAAGGCTTGCTGTATGTAAGCAAAGTGGTAGCCAACTGGATGATTGAAAACAAAAGCGGGCATATTATTAATTTAGGTTCGATAGCAGGTAAAGAGGTTTATCCCAATGGCAATGTTTATTGCGCAAGCAAATTTGCAGTTGATGCCTTAAATAAAGGTATGCGGATAGATCTGTTGCCGCATGGCATTAGGGTAACTGCCGTTCATCCGGGTGCGGTTGTAACCGAGTTTTCGGAAGTGCGTTTTAAGGGAGATAAAGAACGAGCCAAAAAGGTTTACGACGGGTTTGAACCTTTAAGTGCCGACGATATCGCCGAAACCATTTGGTTTGCCGTATCACGCCCGGCACATGTTAACATCAACGAACTAACGGTTATGCCAACTGCGCAGGCATCGGCAGCCATTATTTCACGGAAGTAGGCTTTAGATTTTGTTTCAAAATTTGAATGTCCAAAATAAATCACTAATTCACTAACTCACTAATTCAACCTTTTATATATGTCACTCATTAACCAAATAGACCAGGACATTAAGCAGGCTATGCTGGCCAAACAGGCCGACAGGCTAAGAGGCCTCAGGGCTATAAAATCGGCATTGCTTTTAGCCAGAACCGAAAAAGGCGCAGCCGAAGAACTTACCGAAGAAGCCGAGATTAAGGTATTGCAAAAATTGGTAAAGCAGCGTAAAGAATCGGCTGAAATTTACAAGACGCAAAACCGGGAGGATTTGTATGATATTGAGATGCAGGAAATGGAAGTTATTGAGCCCTACCTGCCAAAACAAATGAGTGCTGATGAAATTGAAGCTTTTTTAAAGGATTTAATCAGCAGGGTTGGCGCAACCTCGGCAAAAGATATGGGCAAAGTAATAGGAGCCGCCAATAAAGAGCTGGCCGGCAAAGCCGACGGGAGAACAATATCCGAGGCGGTAAAGCGGTTGTTGGTGTGATAGGGTTGGATTAAGTTCCCCTCATTTCTTTCGGACTTCCGGACTTCCGGTCTTTCGGACTTAATCCAAATTAATTGCTTTATTTGTTGTAACTCAATTGCAATAAGTTATTTTTATGGCGGAATATTTAGTTTTTGTGAATAAGCTGAAATTCGGGGTTAACTTTTAATTATTTAAACTTTACAAATTTATATGGATTTCGTGCTTAAGGAGGAAAACGGTTTTAGTTATATCGACGAGGGCGAAGGTGAAGTTTTGTTACTGCTACATGGTTTAATGGGTGCATTAAGCAATTGGGATGATGTGATTGAGGAATTTAAATCAGAATATAGGGTAATAATACCAATATTGCCTATTTATGATTTGCCACTAATAACTACGGGTGTAAAAAGCCTGTCGAAATTTGTGCATAAATTTGTGACGTATAAGGGGCTTAAAAATGTTACGCTGCTGGGCAATTCATTGGGCGGACACGTAGCATTAATATATGTGTTATCGCATCCCGAGGTGGTAAAAGCCCTGGTGCTTACCGGCAGTTCGGGTTTGTATGAAAACGCCTTTGGCGGCTCGTTCCCAAGGCGTGGCAGTTACGATTTTGTAAAAGAAAAAGTGGAATACACCTTTTATGATCCGGCCACCGCTACCAAAGAACTTGTCGACGAGGTGTTTGCAACAATTAACGACAGGCATAGTGTGATCAGGATATTGGCGATGGCAAAATCGGCTATCCGGCACAATATGAAAAAGGATATTCATAAAATAACAATCCCGGTATGCTTAATATGGGGCCGCGACGATAAAATTACACCGCCCGAAGTAGCTGTTGAGTTTAACGAGGAGTTACCGGATGCGGAATTACATTGGATAGATAAATGCGGCCATGCGCCAATGATGGAGCAGCCGGAAGCGTTTAATAAAATATTAAGACCGTTTTTAGAAAAAATTAAGGCATAATATGTTTGCAGCTGAGTTGATTACGGATATCATTTCACCGGTTAATCTTTCTGATCCTATTCAGAAGGTGATTGACCGCATGGTGGAGTTTCGTGTCAGGCATTTGCCGGTTGTAAATGAGGATCAATTTGTTGGGTTGATAGCCGAGGACGATTTCGTTTCAGAACCCAATACGCAAACGCCGATAAGTGCTTTGAGCCTGTCGCTGGTAAATCCGTATGTGCTCGAAGGTCAGCATATATACGATGTGATATGGATGTTTTACCAGTTAAAGCTCACTATTGTTCCGGTAGTCGACAGCAAAAATACCTACCTCGGTTTAATCACCATTAATTCCGTTGCTGAGTATTTTGCGCAATTAACGTCGGTAGGACAGCCGGGCGGCATAATTGTACTGGAAATTGATAATAAAAACAATTCACTTGCGCACATGGCGCAGATAGTGGAGTCGGATAACGCCCAGATTTTAAGTTCCTATGTGCGCACCTTCCCCGATTCAACCCGCATGGAAGTTACGCTTAAGGTTAACAAGCAGGATATATCGGCTATTTTAGCTACATTTTTAAGATACGAGTACAATATAAAGGCCACCTTTAATCATAGTGCCGAAAACGATAGTTCGAGAGAACGTTACGATTCATTAATGAACTACCTCAATTTGTAATACAGTCACTAGTCATTGGTCATTAGTCATTAAAATGGCTGCTTTATTACTTTATAATAATATTGTCCAAAACCAATGACTAATGACAACTGACCAATGACCAAATGAAAATAGCAATATACGGCAGGCAATTCAACGATCCGGTTGTGCTACCTTTTATACAACAGGTATTTGATAACCTGAGCCTGCACCATGTTGACATTTACGTACATCACCAGCTTCACAATTATTTAAAGGACAACCTAAGTACTATACAATATAAAGTACTGGATCCTAATGATAAGATCAAAGGCTTTATTGACCTGTTTATAACCCTCGGCGGCGATGGTACCCTGCTTGATATGGTTTCGCTCATTCATGATTCGGGTATCCCGGTTATCGGTATAAACTTTGGCAGGCTTGGTTTTTTGGCCAGTATCAACAAAAGCGATATCGAAGCGGCAATTCATGCCGTAGTAACCCAGCAATTTACCTTAGATAACCGCGAACTCATCTGCATAAACTCAGACGCCGAGATTTTTGGCAAGGATAATTTCGCGCTGAACGATATTACCATCCATAAACGCGATGACTCGGCGATGATCACCACCCATGTTTTTTTAAATGGCGAATTTTTAAACTCGTACTGGGGCGATGGAATTATTATATCTACAGCCACCGGATCTACGGCGTACTCGCTGAGTTGCGGCGGTCCCATTATTTTCCCGGAATCAAAAAGTTTGGTGCTAACGCCGGTATCGCCGCATAACTTAAACGTGCGGCCAATAGTATTGCCGGATACCTGCGTATTATCCTTTGATGTGGAGAGCCGCGGGGGTAATTATTTGGTTTCCTGCGATTCCAGGACGGCTGCAGTTGATAAAACCATCCGTTTTAAAGTAAATAAGGCCGGATTTGATTTAAATCTTATACGTTTAAATAATGAAAGTTATTTATCAACGTTAAGAAACAAACTTTTGTGGGGACTCGATGCCCGCAATTATTAAATTTGACTGGATGCCCAAATTTATACTATTTATCTTTTTTGTTTTTATATCGGGTAGTTTAATGGCCCAAACCTGGGAGACGGGTGTCGGGGTCGGTGGCGCCGGCTATATGGGCGATCTTAATCCAAACAATCCGGTAAAAGTTAGTGGCCCTTCAATCGGTGTTTTTATAAAACGAAATTTTGATGGTTATTGGGGCATCAAAGCAGCCCTCAACATTGGCACCATCAGCGCAGCCGACAGTAACTCAAAAAGCGTTCAATTTCAAAATCGTAATTTAAGTTTTAAAACCACGCTCACCGAAGTGAGTGTTTTGGGGGAGTTTAACTTTATGGAGTATATCCCTAAGGTGGGCAAAAACGTTTACACGCCCTATGTCTTTTTCGGTTTTGGTGTGCTCAATTATGTACCTACTACCGTTTACCAGGGCCAGAAGTACAATTTACGCGACCTGGAGACGGAAGGTCAGAAGAAACCCTATTCATCAACGGCTTTCTCGTTTCCGTACGGTGCAGGCCTTAAGTATAATTTTTCGGGTGCGCTAACAGTCGGCGCCGAAATTGGCTATCGAAATCCCAATACTGATTACCTGGACGATGTTAGCCGTTATTACGCCAACATGAGCAATGCATCGGCTATCGCGAAAGCCCTTGCAGATCGTTCAGGCGAAAAAACCGGCGTTTACATCGGAGTTCCGGGAACACAACGTGGCGACCTCAATCCCCGCGACACCTACTTTTTCACGCAAATCACCATCTCCTTTACATTTTTAAGCGAAAAGTGTTATTTCCATTAGTCGTAATTTATAGGTCTGAAAAAGTCCGTGGGTACGGCCGGTTCGTTAGCATGCTGTTAATTAATATCCCGTCTATTTTATTGCATCATTGTTGCAATAAAACTTGCGCGTTATCGTTTTTAACCTAATTAACTTACTTATTACTTACCTTAAACTTTAAAATCATGGCCGAGTTAAATTCATCTCCCGCAAAACCGGGAGGCAGGGGCAGCCTTAAAAAGATGCCCGTTCGCGTTGACCTTACCGCTATGGTTGATCTTGCATTTTTGCTGATCACCTTTTTTATGCTTACCACTGTTTTAAACAAACCGCAATCACTCAAACTGGCCATGCCGGTGAATGGTCCGGAAGGTAAAGTGCCCGAAACGCGTACCATGACGATCTGCCTTGGGAAAGGCAACCAATTGGTTTGGTACCTGGGCCTGCCTGATAAGCCTTTAATCGGCCCGTTAAAAATTGGCTACGGCATGAACCTGAATAAAGCGATACTGGAAACAAAAGACCGTATTTTTAAAACATCGGGCAAGGATATGTTTGTAATTATAAAGCCGGCAGATCATTCAAACTACGCCAACCTGGTTGAAACGCTTGATGATCTCAACATAACACAAGTACCGTCATACGCCATCGCCAAAATATCGCCAAAAGATATAGCTATGCTAAAGCTGCATAATATTGATTGAGGTTAGAGGTTAGAGATTAGTCTGAAAGTCGGGATGGAGATGGGTTGGGTTGAGGCCAGACGCAAGACCTTAAGCCCAGGCCAATGCCACAAAACCCCTAATCTCTAATCTCTAGTCTCTAATCTCCAACCCCTAATCTCTAATCTCTAACCTCTAACCTCTAACCTCTAACCTCCAACCTCTAGTCTCTAATCTCCAACCCCTAATCTCTAACCTCCAACCTCTAATCTCTGGCCCCCAAAATACTTTTCTCTCCTCATACTAAAAAAAGAGCAATTAAGTTTTACCTTTGTCCCCTGAAAAATTGGGCGCTTAGTACAAAAAAGACGCTTAAAAAGGTTTGTTTTGCTAAAATCGTGTATTTATTAACGCTATTTAAGCGTTCAATAAGTATCGGTTAGTTAACCGGCTTGTTATTAATAGGCTAAATAATGCGGTTAACTAATGAACTAATGAACAAATAATGGGATACAAGGACCAGATAGATCTGCAAAAATTGCCACAACACATTGCTATTATAATGGATGGGAATGGCCGTTGGGCAAAAGAAAAGGGAAAGTTACGGATATTTGGTCATCATAATGGTGTGGCGTCGGTACGGGATGTGGTTGAGGCCGCTGTTGAACTGAACATAAAATATCTCACCTTATACACTTTTTCTGCTGAAAACTGGAACCGCCCCAAGCTTGAGGTAATGGCCATAATGGAGTTGCTGGTTAGCACTATTGATAAAGAGATAAATACCTTTATGAAAAACAATGTGCAGCTAAACGCCATCGGCGATTTGCACATGCTGCCCGAAAAATGTTATGTTGAGTTAAACAATGCCATTAAAAAAACTTCGGTAAATACAGGCATGGTGCTTACGCTGGCATTAAGCTATAGCTCGCGGCGCGAAATTATTCATGCTGTAAAAAGTATTGCGGGTAAAGTGCAGCGTGGCGAATTAACGGTAGACGATATTAACGAGGATGTTTTCGAGAATAATTTATTTACAAATGGCATGCCCAACCCCGAGTTGCTGATCAGAACCAGCGGCGAATACCGGATAAGCAACTATTTACTTTGGCAAATTGCATATGCCGAATTATACTTCACAACAAAATTATGGCCCGATTTCAGGAGGGAAGATTTATTTGAAGCGATACTCGATTATCAGAAACGGGAACGCCGTTTTGGTATGACGAGCGAGCAAGTCAACTAAATTTTTTCTTTTAACACTTTTTAACAACTGTATAAATTATTTTTAGCCCACTAAAATATTCGAATGAATAAACTTCTTTTTGCTCTTCTTTTCTCTATAATGAGTACCGCTGCGTTGGCGCAGATTTCGAGCCAGCCGAGGTATTCACTATCAAAATCGACGTTACCGGCTGATAGTTTAAGTTACCTGGAACCTAAAGATTATATAATTGGCGGTGTTACTGTTATTGGTACTAAAAACCTCGACAAAGATGTACTGATCACTATATCCAAATTAGTTAAAGGTGATAAAATCAACTTGCCTGGCGAAGCCAATGCTACAGTTGTTAAGAATTTATACCAGCAGAATTTGTTTGACGATGTACAATTAAACGTAACCAGGATACATTTAGATACCATCTTTTTGGAAATTGCAGTGGTTGAGCGTCCGCGTTTATCGCGTATGCATATTTCGGGTATACGTAAAGGCGAAATAGAAGATGTACAGAAACTGTTATCGGACAAGGCTGGTAAAATTGTAAACGAAAACTTACTAAGCACAACAAATGCAATCATCAAGAAACACTTTAACGAAAAGGGTTTCCTGAATACAACGGTTACCATTAAACAACGAAAAGATCCGGGTGATGCTAATAGTGTGATACTTGATGTGATAATTGATAAGAAGCAAAAGGTGATGATTACCGAGGTTATTTTCCAGGGTAATACGGCATTCTCACAAAAGGCACTCCGTAAATACCTGAAAAAAACCCGTACCCGCAAGTTTTATAACGTGTTTGGATCCAGGAAGTTTAAGCAGGATAAATACGACGAAGACAAGGGAACACTGATCACCAAAATGCAGGATAAGGGCTATCGTGATGCTGAAATTATAAGCGATACCGTTTATAAAACTGGTGAAAATACCGTTGGTGTTAAAATAAAACTATTCGAAGGTAGCAAATACTATTTCGGAAACATTAAATGGTCAGGTAACGCAAAATACCCGGCATCAGTGTTAAACAAGATATTCAAGATAAAGAAAGGTGATATTTTTAGCGAGGACGAGTTAAACAAAAGGTTAACCGGCCCTACACCTAATGATGATGATGTTTCCTCATTTTATTTGAATGACGGATACCTTACTTACCAGGCCGATCCCGTACAAACCAAAATATACCATGATACAGTTGACCTGGATATAAGGGTATATGAAGGGCCGCAATACACCATTAACCGGGTAATGCTTAAGGGTAACGATGTAACCAACGATAAAGTGGTTATGCGCGAAATAAGAACCAAGCCGGGACAAAAGTTTAACAAAGAGTTATTAATACGCAGTACACGTGAAATTGGCCAGTTGGGTAACTTCGACGAGCAAAAAACTGAACCGAAGCCAACAAACATTAATCCGCAGGATGGTAACGTTGATATTGTTTATAACGTAGTTGAAAAACCATCGGACCAGATCCAGCTTTCGGGCGGTTTTGGTGGTGGCCAGTTGGTGGGTACCTTAGGGCTTACTTTTAACAACTTCTCGTTACGAAACATTTTCCACCTCAAAAGCTACAAACCGCTGCCAAAAGGCGATGGCCAGAAGCTAAGCCTGGTGGGGCAATCAAGCGGAAGTACTTATCAAAACTTCTCGTTAACGTTTTCTGAGCCGTGGCTGGGTGGTAAAAAACCAATTTACTTTGCAGTGTCGGCTTATACCCAGGGGAGTTCAACTGGATATTATTATGCGCCAACCAATCCTTTGTATAACAAATTAAGGATTAACGGTGTTGGTATTACATTAGGTAAGCGTTTAAATTGGCCCGATAACTATTTCCAGTTAAATTATTCGTTAAATTTCGATCACTACAACCTGGATAACTATACCGGTTACCTGTTCTCTAACGGTACATCAAACAACATCAAACTAACACAGGAATTAACCCGTAACTCGCTTGATGCGCCTATTTACCCAACTACCGGGTCAAACATCAAGTTAACCATACAGGGAACGCCTCCATACTCGCTGTTCAATAACATCGATTATAAGATAGCAACACAGGAGCAGATTTACCATTTTGTGGAATACTACAAGGTTAAATATGACGCGCAATGGTTCCAAAGGATCACCGGCAAGCTGGTGTTGATGTCGCAAATACGTTTTGGCTTCCTGGGCGAATACAATTCCGAAGTGCCTCAATCTCCTTTCGAAAGGTTTAAAGTTGGTGGCGACGGTATGGCAAGTTACCAGTTTTTACAGGGTAGCGATATCATTGGCTTACGGGGCTATCAAAACTTTACCATTGTTCCGGTTGGTACCAATTACAATGGAACAACTAACCCCGGCAGTACCATTTATAACAAATACACGTTCGAAGTACGTCAACCGGTTATCCAAAGTCAGTCGGCAACAATTTTTATGTTAGTTTTTGCTGAAGGTGGTAATGTTTGGAATTCTTTTGATAAATTTAGTCCGTTTAATGTTAGGCGTTCCGCGGGTGTTGGAACAAGAATATTTTTACCTATTTTTGGCCTGCTTGGTTTGGATTATGGTTATGGTTTCGATGCAATCCCGGGTATCCCGAGTGCAAACAAAGGCCAGTTCAGTTTTTCAATCTCGCAAAGCTTAAATGGCGGATTCAATTAATCGGAAAAAACAATTGCGATGAAAAAGATAATCTTAATACTGGGATTTACGTTAATAACGATAACCACGGCGTTTGCCCAGCGTTTTGCTTATGTTGATTCGGACTATATTTTAAAGCACATGCCCGAATACGCTTCGGCACAAAGGCAGTTAGAAACACTTTCGGCCCAATGGCAAAAGGATGTTGACCAGCGTTACCAGGAGATTGATCGCTTGTATAAAGCCTACCAGGCCGATGAGGTGCTCATGACACCTGATATGAAAAAACGCCGCCAGGCCGAAATTGATGATAAAGAGAAATCAGCAAAAGAGTTTCAGCGTCAAAAGTTTGGGCCCGATGGCGAGCTTACTCAAAAAAGCAACACGATCATTAAGCCTATACAGGATAAAATGACCAAAGCTATACAAGCAGTTGCCGAGAGCGAAGACATTGACATGATTTTTGATAAAAACAGCGCCGTAGCGATGTTGTACGCAAGCCCGCGTTACGATAAGAGCGCCGACGTGATCACCAAACTTGGCTTAAAACCAGGCACATTTGCAAAATAAATTTTAAAATAATACATAATCCCACTACTTTTAAACACAGAAAAAGAAAAAATGAAAAGACTATTTAAAGTTGCTTTAGTTGCAGTTTGCATGTTATTTGTAGGCAACTTTGCCAAAGCACAAACCAAGATTGGCCATATTAATTTTACTGAGATTGTACGTGCCCTACCTGAATTTAAAACCGTTGCCTCGCAAATTGATATCTACCAAAAACAGTTTATCGATCAGTTAACTGCGATGAACACTGAATACCAGAACAAAGGGCAGGCTTATCAAAAAAATGCTGCATCCGGCAGTATGACAGATGCTGCAAAAACAGCAGCACAAGCCGAACTGGCCGATATACAAAAACGTATGCAGGATTTGCAAACCAGCGCTCAGCAGCAGGTTGATGCAAAAAGCAACGAACTTTACAAGCCATTGGCTGATAAAGCAAAAGCAGCTATCTCAGAAGTAGCAAAAGAAAAAGGCTATACCTACGTGTTAGATTCATCACAAATTCAGTTACTGGTTTCACCTGAAGGGGATGATTTAACTGCACCTGTGAAAGCAAAATTAGGCTTAAAATAATATTAGATTACCAATATATTACAAAAGCGGCCCGCAAATCGGGCCGCTTTTTTTATTTTTGTATCAATGTTGAATAATAAACCTATTGGGATATTCGATTCGGGTTACGGCGGGCTAACCGTTTTTAAATCGATTTTGCAGCAACTGCCGGATTACGATTATATTTATTTAGGCGATACCGCCCGGGCGCCCTATGGCAACCGCTCTTTTCAAACCATACATCAATATACCTGGGAATGCGTTCAATGGTTGTTTAAACAAGGCTGCCCGCTGGTTATACTTGCTTGCAATACAGCATCGGCAAAGGCGCTGCGCACTATACAGCAAAAGGATCTCCTAAATGAAGACCCTGCGAAACGGGTACTTGGCGTTATAAGGCCCACCGCTGAAGTTATAGGAGATTATACCAACTCAAAAGAAATAGGTGTGTTGGGTACCAAAGGCACTGTTCAATCCGGATCTTATTTAATCGAGATCGGGCATTTTTTTCCGGATATAAAAGTTCACCAGCAGGCATGCCCGCTTTGGGTGCCCCTGATTGAAAACGGCGAGCATGACAAACCCGGCGCCGACTATTTTGTAAAAAAATATCTTGATGAGGTGCTGGCGCAATCCGCCAATATCGATACGCTGTTGCTGGCATGTACCCATTATCCGTTATTGCAGCAAAAGATCGGCGACTATTTGCCCGGCAATATCAGGGTAATAGCACAGGGCGATATAGTTGCTAAAAGCCTGGTTGATTACCTGCGCCGCCATCCTGAAATGGAAGAAACGTTATCGAGAAATGGTATCCAAAGGTTTTTCACCACCACCGATGATACCGCCGATTTTGACCACTATGCGGAAATATTTTTTTCGGCCCCGGTGAAATCAGAATACGCGGAGGTCAGGAGTTAGCAGTAGCATGGTGAATTGCATAATAAAGCCGCACCGGCGAGTGGCCAATACGGCTTTAATTTGAACAGTAATGCTGAAATTAATAAACTGAAGAACACTCTCTATCGCGCCCGCCGGGTACCGCCATACACGAACATGACAAACCGCAATCCGAACTGGCGTTGCATGACCCATGGCCACATACTTGTGCCGACGTCACCTGGCCGCCCAAAACTAGTTTCATCTCTTCTCTGCTGAGTTTTTTGAAATTTTCCATAATTTAAATTTTTTAAGCTATTCGCCAAAGTAGTGCCAGCTTTGCTTTTTTTAAAGTT
>Ga0206865_1041_pt1 | contig 42519 bp, 28 predicted proteins | sample Alteio_BWOrgCont_39_FD_152628 | JGI IMG/M metagenome (GOLD analysis project Ga0206865, IMG submission 152628) | Enriched cells from forest soil in Barre Woods Harvard Forest LTER site, Petersham, Massachusetts, United States -... | ecosystem: Environmental > Terrestrial > Soil > Temperate forest >...
TCTTTCGGCACAACCGCCGCAAGACGCCCGCGGCCGCATTCCAGACCCTGCTGGGGCTCGGAACCGGTCGAAGGTCAACCATGTACGAACAAATCCGGGGAGCGAAGGATCTAATCCCCAACCCATTGGGGTTTGCTGAAGCAACCAGATAATCAGAAGACGCCTAGTGAAAATCGTGCGACCGAACATCCACAGCACTGACGGCGAGATGCCGGACGGCAGATGCTTTCACAGAAACTACTCCGTCCTGATTTTGTAGCGTGCCTTCGACTAGCAGGAACTTCCCGGTTGTTACCACCACACGATTTCGTTCGTACACATCAGGATGGATGATTGCGTTGGAAATCCCGCTCTCATCTTCCAGGCTCAGGAAGACAAAACCGCTGGCAGTGCCGGGTCGCTGCCGGGCGATGACACATCCAGCAATCCGGGCATCGGCGCCATCTTGCATAGTGTGCAGGTCAGCGGCCCTGATGATGCCCATGCTGTTTAGACCCGTACGGTAGTAGGACATCGGATGCGGCCCAACGGTCAGCCCTGTTCCCTGGAAGTCTGCCACCAGGCGCTCTTCCGTATTCATGGCAGCGAGCGGTGCTGAGATGTCAGCCTCGTAAGCATCAGGAACATCTTCAAACAGTGGTCCTACGGCCTGGCCAGCACGTTCCGCACGCCAAAGCGCAGTGCGGCGATGATGCTTCTCGCCCGTCCAGTTCAGAGCGCCTGACTTCGCCAGCAAGGTCAACTCGGCTTTTCGTATCTCCGGCACTCGCCGTTGCATGTCGTATTCAGAAGCGAAGGGGCCGTCTGTCTCCCTGGCGATAGCAATTGCTTCACCCGTCTGCTGGTGCAGTCCTCTGGCGTATCGGAATCCGAGTCGAAGGGCGAACGGGTCTGAGAATTTTCTGCGCTCAGCATCGCTCAGTTGTTCAGGCGTACAGAGCCAGTCCGAACGCTGCACATCGATCGGCAGAACTTTCAAGCCGTGACGCTTCGCATCGCTGATAAGCGTGGCGGGCGAGTAAAACCCCATCGGTTGATTGTTCAGCATCGCGCAAGTGAACGCGGCAAGATAGTGCTGCTTGATGTAAGCGCTGGCGTAAGCGATCAGCGCGAAGCTGGCGGCGTGGCTCTCAGGGAATCCGTATAGTGCGAAGGAACTGATGGCCTGAACGATCTGCTCCTGTGCCTCCGGTGCGACGTTATTCTCCGTCATCCCCTTGCGCAGCTTCACCTCCAGCGCCTTCATCTTGTCGCGTGAGCGGCGCATACCGACGGCCCGACGCAGCTCTTCGGCTTCACCGCCGGTGAAGTTTGCCACCACCATCGCGATGCGAATCAGCTGCTCTTGAAAGAGCGGTACTCCGAGCGTGCGTTCTAACACTGGAATGAGCAGGGGATGCGGGTAGGTAATTTCCTGCTTGTGCTGCCTGCGCAGCATGTAAGGGTTCATCATCTTGCCGACGATTGGCCCAGGCCGTATGATGGCCACCTGCACTACAAGGTCGTAAAATGTTTTGGGGCGATTCCGGGGAAGAGCGGACATTTGCGCCCGGCTCTCGACCTGAAACATACCCACGGTGTCTGCTCGCTGGAGCGTTTTGTAAACCTCATCGTCATGGGGAAGTTGCGCCAGGTCGAGAACCTTGCCGTAATGCCGCGGCACAAGCTCCACGCAGTCTTTCATCACTGCCATCATTCCGAGACCGAGAAGATCAACCTTGATGATCTTCATATCTGCGCAGTCTTCCTTGTCCCACTGCACGACCGTTCGACCCGGCATGGAAGCGCGTTCCAAAGGCACGACGGAATCGAGATGACCTTGGCAGATCACCATGCCGCCGGAATGCTGGCTCAGATTTCGCGGCAGGTCCTGCATTCGCTGGCAAAGTTCAAGATATTTCGCAATTCGGGGATGTCGCACGTCAAAAGAAGCTGCACGGAAGCTGCTCTCAAGCGTGTCGTTCGGTCCTCTCCACTCCCATGCACCGACCAGTGAAGTGAGTCTGCCCAGTGTGTCGCTGTCGAAGCCGAGAACCTTGCCGGCTTCGCGGGACGCGGACTTTCCGCGATACGTGGTCACATTGGCCGTCATAGCAGCGCCAAACTCACCATAACGCTGGTAGACGTACTGAACAGCCCGTTCTCGCTCCGTATCGCTGGGCAGGTCGAGATCGATATCCGGCCACTCGCCACGCTCTTCGGAAAGGAATCGCTCAAAGAGCAAGCCCATGCCAACAGGATCAATCGCGGTGATTTCGAGGGCATAGCAAACCACGCTGTTCGCGGCTGATCCCCTGCCCTGCACAAGGACGCCATTGCCCTTACAGAACTGGACGATATCCCAGACAATCAGGAAATATCCGGCAAGCCCCAGCAGTTCGATCAAGCGGAGTTCGCGCTCGGCTTGTTTCTGCGCTCTCGCGTGCAGGTCTGCATCATGCTTGGGCAGGTAGCGTAGCCGGATGCCGTCGCTGACTTGCCGGCGCAGAAAGGAGTCCATCGTCTGCCCATCTGGAACGGGGTAAGCCGGGAACTGATAGCCCAGATCATTCATCTCGAATCTGAGGCGCGACGACAGCTCTTTGGTGTTGGCAATCGCTTCCGGGTAGTCATAGAAAAGCTGCTGCATTTTCTCCGCAGAGCACAGATGCCGTTCGGCGTTCAGCGCCAGAAAGCGGCCGGCTGTATCGAGAGTCTTTTTATGCCGGATGCAGGTGAAGACATCCATCACCTCGCGCTCGTAGGACGTGGCGTGGCTGACTCCACCCGTTGCCAACAGAGGCAGGTTTAACGATCTCGCGATGCGGACAGCGGCGCGGTTGCGATGCTCTTCCTCACGGTTGAAATGGCGCTGCAATTCTACGTAAACATTTCGTTGGCCAAATATCCTTACCAGCGCTTCAACTGTCTTCAGCGCAGCGTCGTATCCACCCGTTGACAAAGCGGCAGCAAGCGATCCTTCGTCGCCTCCGGTGAGACATACCAGGCCCTTGCGGTACTGCTCCACGTCACTCAATAACGCAGTGCCTTCCGCCTTGGTGTCTTCGCGCATTTTGTAGCAGGTGATGAGACGGCAGAGGTTCTGGTATCCGCTCCGGGACTTCACCAGCAAGGGCAGGCGAACCGGTTCAATTGGGTGCTGGTGTGGGAGGTATGCAGGCGGACGGGACCGCTGTCCAAGATCGTGAACGGCAATCTCCGCTCCGATGTGCGCTTTGAGGCCTAGCTTTTGACCCGTAGTGTGGAATCGTGGCGCTCCATACACGCCGTTGCGATCGAGCAACGCGATTGCAGGCATTCCCAGATCGGCAGCACGCGCCATCAGGGACTCAGGCAGGGATGCGCCTTCGAGGAAACTGAAAGCCGAACGTGCGTGCAACTCGACGTAATCAGTCATACGTCCCCTGCATGTACCAGCAGTTTGAGCGTGGGTCGCGCGCTATCCGGCAGATTTGCCCTGTTTTGCCGCCGGTCAGGCTCACATCCCACTCTTCACGGCTCCAATTGGATTCAGACCACCATTGACCGCTGAGCCGCCAGGGGCCTGCGAGTTCTGCGACGATATACCGCTGCCCGTTCCAAAATACCTGCGCTGGCGAGGCTCCGTTGAGTGCAACTCCGATCGCCTGGGGCGGCCTGCATACACGCAATGCCGCTGGTGGGAATGCAGGCTGCTCTTCTTTGAGCATCGGAGACGGTGGAGAGAAGCGGGCCATGCGAAACGCATCCGGTCGATTCTGGTCAAGCAACTCCGGGGAACCCACCCGCTCATCACCCAGCAGCTTGCGGAGACGAGCGAGCAATACTTCCAGGCGTCCTGGCTCAGGAGCTTGTGGAAGGAAGAGACCGTGTTGTGCGCGGTGTGGTTTTGCAGACTGTGCGTGAAGCTCCAGCGCGACGATGGCTGCACCTGGCGGATGGGCTTCCAGATCAAGCTGCAACAGTTTGAGTAGCGTGCGTGCATCTTGCAGTGGCAGTGCTGGCCTGACAACACGCTGATGAGAGTGGAACTCTGCGTCGAGTTTGAGAGTGACTTGCAGCGAAGCGATTGCGTGCGAATGAGACAGCACGCGTGAAAGAAGCTGGTCAATCATACGTGCCAGTAAAAACAGGAGAGGCTCGAGCATCTCGACTGGATGATCCAGCTCTACCCTTTCCACCAGTTCAGACTCAAAGCTTGTCTCCAGCGGGGTCATCAGATGCTGCCATTCACCACGAGCGAGCGAACGCAAACGCTTCCCAGACTGCCCCATGCGGGCTATCAGATCGGTTTCAGGCAGCGCAGCAAGCTCCGCGCAATGGCTGATTCCCCAGGAGCTGAAGGTTTCTTCCTGCTCCGGCTCAAGTTCAAGAACCTGCAAAGGAAGTGGTCCTAATGCACGCACCTCATCGCCGGATGGAACAATCGACACACCTGCTCTTCCACGCGCCAGGCAAACAGCGGCATGAAAATTCTGCGATACAGCAACGTTGGCCAGAAATCCTGCTGCCATGATTCTTTGGCGCAACTTGTTGGCAAGTTGGGCAGAATCGCCAAACAAGCTGCTCATGCCTTGAATGTCGAGAACGTATGTGCCGGGTTGTGTCGCAACCGCTTCAATACGCGGAGAGAAGAAACACGCTGTGGTATGAAGAATCTCAAGTGCTGTGTCTTCGTATTCCGGCGCGCGATGTACGACCGCTGCTGCCGTAAATGATTCCGCCTGCAAACGGCTCATAGCCGTCTGAATACCTAATGCGCGGGCCTGCTTGTTTGTGGCGAAGACAGTCTCCAATGGCGCCTCGCCATCCAATAACGCAACAGGCAGCTTGCGCAGGGCTGGCTGCTGGTGCGACAAGGCCTGGACATGGAAGTCCGGGGTGCGCAGAGCGGCATACATCACCGTGCCCTCGTCCATTCGGTTTGAGCGTGCCAGTCTACCCTCGCCGGCGGTTTTTTCTGTACATATGCGGAGCCTTCATTGCGATTCCGCTCCCGTATTAGTGTGTAGTGCCGGCCCTCGAAGAGTGACGTTTCGCCGTTGGCACTCCATGTCTCAGCCTGAGCAGGCTCACAGCGCAACACGAGTGCCGCACAACTACTGGCGCTTGGTGACTGAGTGAGCAGGATGAGTGCCGTGCGCGCTTGTTCAGTTGCGAGCCGGAAGCGATACCAGTAAGCCAGGGGAATGCGCATCGTCTGCTGCGGCAGAAGGTCGCCCATATCGAGCACGATGGCAGCGAAGCCACCAGTTTGCAGCAACAGATCCGTGGCCTTGAGAGCCTGTTCCAGGCGCGACCACGGTTTCTCCAACTTTGAGTGCTGGGGCTTGCCGGGCGTGGGCCGTGGTTCGGTTTGCGTCGCTTCCGCAAACCCGTTCAGGAAGTATTCGCCGCGTCGAGCGGGCAGGCGATCATACGCCACCTGCTCATTTCGCTGCACTCGCGTCAACGACTCTGAACATCTCGGCTCACTCAGCGGTCGGTTGCTTCTGCCGGGTGTTCCGATGGTCTTATCTCGCAGCAGACCACCTTCACCCTTGAAGAGCAACGATACTGCGTTGTCCATCCCACGCGTCTCGTTGCGCGGGTGTCTACTGCCTCCTCCATGAGGAACGGATTGTCGCTTCAGGACTGGAGGTGAAGGCTGATTCCTCTGCGCGGGTGCGTCTACTTGCCAGTCAGTCGAGATGGACTTGGCGCGAAGCCAAAGCAGTCTTTCCAGGACCACTCCTGCAGCAGCCGCTGATTCCGGCGAGAGTGCATCGTGAACGTCCACCCAGGCACACGCTGCTCCGGATTGAGTGATGCCTGCAATGATGGAGAGCGTAAAGGAGGTTCTCCCGGTCGAAGCCGCCCCGCTGATTTCAGTAATGCTTCCGCGTGGTATGCCGCCTTCCAGAATCGCGTCTGCATCCACTATTCCTGTGGAGAAGAGTTCCGGGGGTGGCTTGATCTTTGGTGAGAAAGCTGCGGGGAAGCGGTTCGATAGTGTGGCTTCGATCCGAGCACGAAGATTTGCTGCCGTAGCCATGGGGTCAAAGTCAGCATAGGCGAAAATAAAGCGAAAGTCACCTCGAAGAAAGGATTGCTGGGCTCAATTTGCACCTGTTGGTGTGCACTGGAGCTTAATTTGCTATGTAGAAACCTGGAAGCGGTCTTGCTTGGCGACTTTCTGAGACAATCCCTCGATCATCAAGGCCGGAGACACCGGATCAGCTATCTGCTTTCCGAGGAGGGAAGCCCCATCGTTTGTTTATGCGACCCATCACAAGCGAACCCCAAAACACTCTGCCAGTCTGCAAACACCTTTTCCGACAAATTAAGGCATGAGGCTACTGTGCTCAAGAGCAGACGAATATCGCTTCGGCACGTTGCGTTGTGTATGTACTCGAAATCAAGTTGCGCCTTGGTCGGCTTGATGAAGGCTTCATAGAAGCCTTCCAGCTCATGCTCCGGGATGCCAAGCAGGAGTTCTTCTTCGTGGCGAAAGGCGAGTGTGGCTGCACCCGTGATGCCCGGACGAACGGTCATTTGAAGGGCCTCGTGGTGCGGCAATTTTGGTCGCGGCCCTACAAGACTCATGTCGCCTTTGACCACGTTCCAGAATTGGGGGAGTTCGTCGAGTTTATAGTGACGCAGGAAAGAGCCGACCCTGGTGATTCTTGAATCGCCTATGACAGTGATGTTCGATCCAGGGCTTTCTTCGACGCGCATGGAGCGGAACTTGTAAAGCGTGAACTCCCGGCCATTCCTCCCCATGCGTCGCTGACGGAACAGAACCGGCCCTGGAGAATTCAACCCTACGAGCAGGCTCACTAACACCAGAACGGGAAGACAAAGCAGCAAAGCCGATATTGCGATACAGCAGTCGAAGCAACGGCGCTGTTTTGAGGTTACCCACAAGCTGGCCGTCTGTACCAGCATGAGGTTTGAATGCATTCCGGGTATAGGGATCTGAGAATCGGCCTGATCCCGAAATGTATCAGATTCGTAGACGTTATAATCCTCGTCGAAGCAGGTCGTCTGATCTACGGAAGCCAACTCACCGAACGACAGTTCACTCATAGAAGGAAAAACTCCAGGGTCAAAAGTTGACGAGCAGATTCTGGCGGATTTTACTTTGCATGATTAAACGGCGCGCGTGGCCATTGCTTCTCATCACACTGACAGCGGGAGCGACAGCCAGCTCTCAGAGTGTTCCGACTAATATACAGGATCAAAACACCAGCGTCGATTGTTCGGACCCGATGGAGGCCGGCTCTTATGCATGCACACAGCAAAATCAAGCCCCAATACTGCCGGATGAACGACGCAGCAGAACAACACGAACGAGGTGTCACTGCAGGGCGCGGCGGCGCCAAATTCCACATACATGGACAACGATGATCTGACGACGCGCCTAAGGAACAAGAATCAACAAACAAGAAGGCCTCCCGAGCAGCTTTCCGAGTTTCAGAAATTTGTCGCGTCTACTACCCGGCAAGCTGCCTGTCTTCGGAGAAGATCTGTTCCGAGATGTGCCTTCTACCTTTGCCCCGCTCGACCTCTTCTGCTTTGGCGAGATTGTCTTTGGCCTGCTGCATCTGCAGTTCGAAAAACAGTCTCCGCTGTGACGCTTCGCTGATCGCCAGGGTTTGCGACAGGTTCCGGAACTCCTTGATCCAGGCATTTGCCATCTCCGCCGCGCGCTTGGGGTCTTTGTCCTCGACCGAAACGTGGATCAGCCCATCCTTGCCGCTTCGTTGACGGTAAAGTTGCTCCCGAATACTTTCCGCGTCACGGACAGGTATTGTTGGCGGCATTCGTGCATGAGCCTGAAGCGCCGGATCATCCCGTCTTCTACCGTTTGACTGTTGAACATCACCACATACATATCGTTGGGATTCTTCAGGCCGAGGTCTCGGCCGGCAAGCGAAGCCATCGTCCCCAGGCTTGCCTATTTGAGACGCAAATGCCGATGCCATCGATGAGCTTTGCTGCTGCGACAATATCGTGGCCACTGCTGTATAACACTTAGGCAGAATCAACGCGACAACCAGCCCGAGGTTGCCGCAAACGAGTGTTATCGCAAATGTCAGCCGCTTGCGCTTGGTCAGCGCAATAAGAAGGTCGAGCAGCGAGATTTCGTCCACGCGATCATGAACACCGAGCACTGGGGAAGCGGCCGGCGAGGCATCTTGTTTCTCAGTCGGAATGTCTGTGTCGATTGCCATGACCAGTTTCAACGCGTCGCACTGTCTCGCTCGCGACCCTAACTAATCACTTGCTAGTGTGAAATTACAGCGATCGACGCGGCGCCCAGCGCGAATTGCGAGAACAATTGCGAGTATTCAAGAAAGCCGCGCAGGCCGGAAATATTGAAACCTTTTTCCGGCATTACGATGGTATCGCCCGGATTCATTTTTAACTGATAGAAATTGTTCCCCCAAAGTCCGTTGGCGGATTCCTTGCTCATCACCGAGCCGTCTGCGCGAATGATGAAGACGTGCTTCTTGTCCGCATCGCGGTTAGGTCCCCCTGCCAGGTGCAAGTATACGCCGCTGGGTCGTTCGGACTTGTACAGGAACGAATTCTGGTCATAAACTGCGCCTACCACATTCACCGTGGCTGGTACCGGAGGCACGATGAACCGGTCGCCGTCCTCCAATGGAATATCGGGCAGCATATCCTGACCTGTGTTTGCAGGATTGAGCTCCAGCACAATCCGGCCCGTCGCGCGGATCTGCCGGAGACGCCCAACAAGCTCGCGTCCGCTGCTCTGAGCCGCTGCGCCGCTGGCGAGATCCTGAGACGATGACACGGGCGACGCGGCCAGCGCCAGGCTTCCCCGCGTTACCTGAAGCTCAAGGTTCTGAACATATTCATCGATCCTGGTCTGCTGCGCCACACGAGCCGATTCGCGGGTAAACTCCGAGCCGTACAAATAAGCAGCAGGACTGAGGCCGCCTGCCCGCTGCACCAGTTCGCGAAGGCCCTCTCCCGGTTTCACACTATAGATGCCGGCATGGACGAACTCTCCCTCCAGGCGAACATACTTCGTCTGCTCTTCGAGCGGAACATGGATGTCGGCCTGGGAGAACACTGATACTACGTCTCCCGGCTGCAGCGCGAGATCCTGTGAAGGATCGTGCTGCATGACCAGCTTGCCGAGGTCGAAAGGAATCAGCGAGGTCTTCAGGGTGTCATGATCCAGGCGCTCGATAACGGCATAATTCCAGTCGATCTCCGGCGCGGAGATACGCACATCGGTACGCTCCACCTGCTGGGGTGTATTTTGCGTTTGCAACTGCATCTGCTGCGACGCAAGAGAAGAGCTGGCTCCGCGCTCGTTCGCCTGTTGAGGATTGAGGTAGGGCTGCTGGGAATTGGGATAATTACCGGAATAATCTGGTGCCTGTTGTCCGTACTGCTGTCCCCCCTGCTGTATGGATTGCTGCCCTGCTGTCTGATCCTGGTCGGAAAGCGAACCCCCCGGCTGCTGGTTTGTTCCACGCTGTCCAAGAATCCGTGGCGGTGGGGGCTGGAACTGTCGTCTCGGGATGTCCACTGGCGTAGAAGGTTGCCGCATGGTTGAGAAGGCCGGTATCGGTTCAAACTCCGGAGAGGGCAGTCCCAACTGGGTCCGTCTCCACCAGTAGTCGCGGCTCAACAGCGCGTCCCTGTCTGGGATCAGGTCGCTGAGATGCATTCCCTCGTGCCAGGCGAAGTGGCCAGGATTCACCGTGTTCCCACGCAGTGTGACTGTCTTGTCGTATTTCGGGATAATTGCGAGAACGCGGAGAACATCTCCACCTGCGAGCGGCGTGGCCAGACCGGCAGTATCCATTGCGACTTCCATCGCCGCCCGGTCGCGTTGGTCCCGGGTGCGGTCGATGGAGATACGCGCATTGGAAGCCAATGTCGTAACTCCCCCAGCGTTGCTCACAGCTCCGCCGATCGTCTCTCCTTCGAGCAATTCATAAATCGCCGAGTTTCGTACACTTCCTGTTACCGCAACCTGGGGGCCCGCAGGCGGAATGAAAATCACGTCGCCCGATAACAGCTTCACGTCATTGGATTTATCGCCGTGAATAATAAGCGCATATAAGTCGAAATCCGTGATGACCGTGCTATTGCGTTTCAACTGTACGTGACGCATGGAGCCCTCCACGGAGGGTCCGCCGCTGGCGAAGAGTGCGTCTACCAGCGTACTCAGAGAACTCACAGTGTAGACTCCCGCTCGCCGAACCTGGCCGGCGAGGTAAACCTGGATGGCCCGAATCTGTCCAACGTCAGCCGTGAGATCAAAATTCCGGTAGACCCGTCCAATGGATGTCCGCAAATGGCTGTCGAGGCCGGAAAATGGCAGTCCGGCAACGGGGATTTCACCTACCTGCGGAAGGTAAATCGAGCCCGAACGATCGACGCGAAGGTCAGCATTGAAGTTAATCTGGCCCCAGACGCGGATGCGCAATTCATCGCCTGGACCGATCAGGTAATCCTGTGGCACAGGCGTCATGTCGAGGGGAGCAAAGGTGGACGGCACATTGCGAAATAAATCTGAGCCAAATATCGGCAGCACCTGCCCCGTGCTCGACGCGACGAACTTCTGGAATTCGGTAAGCGGTTCCGGCGGAAGAGGGTTCCGTTGTGGTTGGCTCCGGTTCTGTAACGTAAGGGATCCGTTATCTCTATATGTGCCGTATGTGCCGTTTCCAGGGAACTGTCCCCTCGGCAGTGTTCCGGGAGCTCCGTTTTCATTCCTGGGCTGCAGACCATAATCCCGCCCTTGATTTCCCTGCGTGCATTGAGAAGAACCAGACAAAAGCGGATCAGTGCAATCCACTGTGCCAGATTGTTGCTGGTTGCTATTCCCGGAAGTGGCGTCTCCAGTGGGTTGTTCCTGCGCCTCCACGGTACCTGTCAGGAGTGACAGCACGAAGAGAGAAATTGTTAGCTTCAACATACAAGAAGTGGGCCTGCGGACCCCGGCACCGGCTTATCCGGTTCAACAGGTAGTGGGGTCTCCTGAATATCTCCAGAGTTAAGTGGCGTGCAACCAGAAGAATACCACGGACTTGCCGTAAGCAATAGGTACAATTGCAGGCAAACGCACTGCGCCGATGCGGGAATAGGTTTGCGCTCGCATCGATCTATAAACCGGAATCATCCCCGAAAGACGCGTTAACGAAATTTAATCAAAAACCCGCAGTCTCTCCAACTATACTCACAACTCACCGATCTCAGGATATCTCTCTATTTTTCAATTGGAATCATTAGGTATAAAAGGGTAAACTGCCTCGGTTGCGCTTTCTTATGTTGGTAAATTCGTAGTTTCTCGGGATACAGGTATCTATGAGCACACGTTCGATCGCGGAGCCTCTTTTCGTTGACACTGCAGATCTTCGCCGTACCCAGTCCGCAACGGAATACCCAGATTCGGGACATGACAGCTTTGAGCAACCAGCCGCCCGGCAGGCTGCATACGGTCTCGAGTCGCTCGCCGCAGACAGACTTTCGAACGTCAATCGGTGGCTTGTGTCGGATGCGCGCCGTTGCATGGACATTGCAGTTGCGGCGATCGCCCTGCTCATTTTTCTTCCCGTAATATTACCGATCATGCTGATTGTGCGTATGAGTTCCCGCGGTCCGATCCTTTTCCGGCAGCGCCGGGCCGGGCGTAACCGGGAGGAATTTACGCTCTATAAATTCCGTTCGATGCGAGACGCGAATTCTCCTGGACCTGAGATTACGGTGAGTGGCGATCCCCGGATTACGCCTGTTGGTGTATTTCTGCGCCGTCATAAGCTTGACGAGCTGCCGCAGTTCTGGAATGTGCTGAAAGGCAATATGAGTCTAGTCGGGCCACGTCCGAAATTGCCACATCATGAAGGGCTGGACCTGCAATATCGTCCCGGAATCACAGGAATGGCGACGCTGGTATTTCGCAACGAAGAAGAGATCCTTTCGGTTCTTCCCCCGGATCAGCTTGATGCTTTTTACGAGATTTGCATTAAACCCAGAAAAGCCCATCTTGATCTGGAATACATGCGGCGTGCCACGTTCTGGACTGACATGAAGTTGCTTTGGCGAACTGCGGTCTTTTGCATTTTTGGGCCGGACGATCTGTCTTTTGAGGAAACAAAGGAACTGTTCCGTCTTGCCGTCGTGTGGGCTGATCCAGCGTGCAATGTCTCCAGGATCTCTTCGTCAGCGACTAATACGCCGTTTGGTGGAAGAGGAACAGATTTGATAAATGTCAACTAGCATTGTGTCCCATAATTAACTTGCATAATTAAGGGTTGGTAGTGTAGAGCATGTCGATGGGACGGTCGCTTCCTGTTCTGGAGTTGAGTGAGGAGGAGCAGCAGCATTTGGCCAGTTTTGCCGCTTCACGCAGTCTTCCCCATGCCCTTGCGGCTCATGCCCAGCTCGTGTTGTGGGCTGCTGAGGGCCTCGCCAACCAGGAGATCTCTGCACGTCTGGGCTGGTCCAAGGCCACGGTGGGCAAGTGGCGAGAGCGATGAGCTTCGTCCGGGCTTTCCGCGCTCGGTCTCCGACGAGCAGATTGCCGTTCTGTTGCGCCGTACACTCAAGCAGAATCCACCCGCAGCAACCCACTGGACCGTGCGGCTGGCCGCCCAAACCAATGGTCTTTCCAAATCCTCCGTACACCGGGTCTTCCAATTTTTTGCATTGCAGCCGCATCGCAGCAAGAGTTTTAAGCTCTCCATAATCCCTTACGAAGCGATCGACGTGTTGTGACCATTCTCTTCCCAACCATACTGAAGGGGACGGATCGCATCAAGGTTCAAAGCGACCTCTCTCCTAGCGGCTCCAGTAGCATAGATATGATCTCCCATACTCGGGCTCTGGGTGGGTGCGACTTTACGGCAAGGGCAACTCCACATGCGACGCGAAGAGAAGGAAATCCAGTCCAGCGTATTACGCGGACATGAGTATGCCAAAGCCGAAGGCTGCCATCTTCTATCATTAATTCTTCCACCGGATGAAGTAGTGAGCGCGATTTTCTATGGCGACCTCGCCGCTGAGCTTGCCAACAAAGGTTGGGAGGTTACGTCGTTCGCAATCGAGATTGTCGAGATGAGACGAAACTATATTCCAAGACTGGACGCTTATAGGCGGTTGCAATAGACTTCAGAATACAGCATTTCCACACTGTTTCGAAGACGGTCAAACACCATCTAAACGGCAGATCTGGACACCTTTTCCAATGCGCATTCTCTTACTGAGTACATATTTTCGGCCGGACATTGCTTCCAATGGCGTCATTATGAGCAAGTTGGCTGATGAATTCGTGGCGAGGGGAAACGAAGTTACCGTGCTTACTTCAGTTCCTCACTACGACATAAATCGGGTATGGCCTGAGTATTCCGGAAGGATGATTTGTCGTGAACGCTCAGGCTCAATGCAGATTTATAGGCTCTTCATATATGTAGCCAGCGACAAGGCAAATGTGGCGCAGCGCATCCTGAGCTACGGATCCTTTAGCCTGCTTTCCTTTATGTGCGGAGCGACACTACCGAGACATGATGTCATCTTGATCCCCTCGCCGCCGCTTAGCAATGGCGTCATTGGAGATATTGTCGGTCGCCTACGCAACGTGCCGTTTGTGTATAACGTGCAGGATATCTGGCCTGATGTTGCCATAAGGGCAGGCGTGCTGAAGAATGAGAAGACCATTCAACGCCTGAAAAGAATGGAAGCCTATGTATATCGACGCGCCGCAGGCGTCGCAGTAGTCTCCAATGGCTTTCGGAGTAATCTCCTTGAAAAGGGCGTGCGGGACGAAAAGATCTCCGTCATCCCGAATTTCATCGATACAGATTTCATAACTCCGCAATCGAAGCTCAATTCGTTCAGCATTAAGTACAACATAGAAAATAAGTTCGTGGTCTTGTTCGCGGGTAACATGGGGTTTTCACAAGGACTTGAGAGCGTCCTAGACGCAGCCAAGCTCCTGAAGGGATACTCCGACATAGAGTTTTTGATGGTTGGAAACGGAGCAAGTCGGGACAGGGCTCAGGCCTATCTGCGTGAGCTCGAGTTGAAAAATGTGCGTTTCCTGCCTTACCAGCCGCAGGAAGAATTGTCGACGATGTACGGGGCGGCAGATGTCTGTCTTATACCTTTACGCCGAGGTTTTACTGCCGAATCGGTACCCAGCAAGCTCCTTGCGATCATGGCCGCAAGTCGTCCTTCGATCGCTTCTGTTGATGTAGGAAGCGAAACTTGCAATATACTGCGACGGACCGGCAGCGGCATTTGTGTAGAGCCTGAAAACCCCACCGCTCTAGCCGATGCCATTCTGTCTTACTATCGCGATCCCAATGCTAGAATGGCGGCTGGCGAGAGTGGGCGTCGGTGTGTTGAACGAGAATTTCGATGCAGTGATATCGCAGACAAATATCTCGATGCGATGAAGGCAGCCATTGACAGGCGACGACGCGGAGTTCCGCGGGGTACCTCTGCGGCCGGAGAAGACGTCTTTATGGAGACCGGCTCACGGACATAGATGATATTTTCGCCGACAGCACAGGCAGCAGCTCTGCATAAGGTTATTCTGATTCTCGGCGGTTCGGGATTCATCGGGACGCGTTTGACCGCGGAATTACAGAAGCGAGGGGAGGATATTCGCGTCGGAGATCTCATCCAGAGTAAAGCGTTCCCGCATTTATGGGCACATTGCGATATTCGCCGTGAGGAGACGTTAGTAGAGCTTTTCCGACAGGCCGGCGCCGTAATTAACTTGGCTGCGGAACATCGCGACGATGTCCGCCCAATTTCGCGTTATCACGAGACAAACGTCGAAGGAGCGGAGCGCGTCTGCCAAGCCGCGCGAAAAGCGGGAATCTCGAAAATCATCTTTACTAGCAGCGTTGCCGTGTATGGATTTCCATTAGGGCAAGTCGACGAAGCAGGGCCATTTGCGCCATTTAACCCCTATGGCCAAACGAAACTCGAGGCAGAGGGAATCTACCGTGCATGGGCTGAAGAGAACCCTACTCGTTCACTGGTCATTGTGCGTCCTACGGTTGTTTTCGGCGAAGGAAACAGAGGCAACGTATACAATCTTCTGCACCAGATTGCAAACGGGAAGTTCCTGATGGTGGGGAGTGGCGCCAATGTCAAGTCAATGGCGTATGTGGAGAATATCGCTGCATTCCTCGCTCATCTGTTGAGCATGGAAAGCGGAGTCCACATTTTCAATTATGTAGATGGGCCTGATATGGACACCAATACTCTGGTCCGGCACATCCTGGAGTGTTTGGGTAGGTCTTCGAAAATGCCACTCAAGATTCCGGAATCGGTCGCTCTAGCCGGGGCCACCGTGCTTGACGGCCTTGCGCGATTGACAGGACGCTCATTCCCGATCAGCGCCATTCGCGTCCGGAAGTTCTGCGAGAGCACGCAGTTTCAGGCAAATCGGGTCGCCGAAACAGGATTTACACCCCCATATTCCTTAAGGGAAGGCCTGGACCGGACTGTCCGTTTCGAATTCTCGGTTAAGTGATAGTTTATCTCCAGCAACTGGCTGAAGAGAAATATGCGGATTCTCTACGATCATCAGGTCTTTTCTCTTCAGGACAGAGGAGGCATTTCTCGATATTATTTCGAGTTACTTCGTCAGATCTCTCATTTAAACAATTGTGCAGCGGAGATTTTTCTGGGCTGTAACAACAACTTATTCCGATTTTCCTGCTTGCCTAGAATCAAGGTGCATGAATTTCGTGGCTCGCGAGTCATGGAACCCGGCAAATACAGATATCTGTTCAACGAAGTGATTTCAAGCCTGGTTCTCCCATTCCGTGGCCATTTTGACGTGTACCATCCGACCCTCTACAGGTGCGCCCCGCTGGTAGATTCAACAAAAGTAGTTGTCACCCATCACGATTGCGCGTACGAAAGATATCCGGCTCTCTTCAAGAACATGGAGTCCATCAAAGAGATGAGAGCGCGTCAATTCGCACGAGCCGATGCCATTATTTGTCCATCTGAGTCTACACGTCGGGACCTGCATGAGTTCTATCAGGTGTCGGAGGATAAGACGTTCGTGGTGTTCCATGGCATTCCTCGGCCAGTTCAATCTGATGACTCTGAGCACGCGCGAATCGGAGATCGCCCTTTCCTCCTCTATGTTGGTTCACGTGCGTTCTATAAGAACTTTGATGCCTTGCTCAGAGCGTTTGCCGCAGCTGACCTGAAGCGGGAGTTTGATCTTCTTGTGCTCGGTGGGGGCGTCGCGACAAGCTCTGAAATGGCAGTGGTCAGACAGCTATCCTTGGGGGATGTTGTTCGATTTGCACCACAGGCGCCGGACGATTTCCTGGCCCGCGCCTATGGTCAAGCTCGTCTCCTCGTTTATCCTTCCCTTTACGAAGGATTCGGCTTCCCACCGCTAGAGGCAATGTCTTTTAGCTGTCCCGTACTCCTGGCGCACACATCCTCCCTTCCCGAGATTTGCGCTGACGCGGCTTTCTATTTTGCGGTTGAGGATCAGGCATCGCTTGTTGATGGATTGAGGGAGAGCTGTTTCAATGACGCAAAGCGGGGCCAAAAGATTGAAAGGGGCAGAATTTTGGCTTCCAGTTATTCATGGGAGAAGTGTGCAGCGAAGACCTTGCAGATTTATCGCAGGTAGCTCGGGGCGGTCAAGGATGTGATGCTGATCCAGTCTGTGCTATCAATTCACCATGCGCGCCTGCACTCCAGACCAGCCAACCGCTTAAATATGCACACACAAGCGGCATGAGTATGCTGAATTCAAGGAAATTCTTCACTAGAGACACTGAAAAGGGATCTCGAAAGAACGTAAAGACTAAGAACGCAGAGCACATCAGATACTGCGTCCTGAAAACTGGAGACGAGGCCTTCATCAAGAGCCGACGGAGAAAGAAGCCTATCAACGTCATGACTATTGCCGTTCCGGCCAACCCAAAATTGATGATGAAAGAAACCCAAGAATTCATGGCTCCCATCGGGCTCACAAAGGAGAATCCTGCCTTGGTGGGATCGGGAAAAAGGTCCATTTTATTTGCCAAGACTGCAGAGGGAACGAGGTTCAGCAAATCCCCTGCCAGGAATCTGGGGACTTCTATCCAAGGGATGTGATTGAAACCCAGAAAGCTGACCAGTGAGAACGAAGTGAAAACAGGTTCACCTGCAAGATTCAACGCAACCGCCATCGCATCGACGCCAGACTTCAACCGAAGCAGGCCGGCCGCTCCACTGAAGACGGCAGCGCCAAGTACAAATGCGAGAAGTTGGCCCGCCGAGTACTTCTTAAAGAACACAGACCTGTAGCCTGCCAGCAGCAAAAGTGACGATACAAAATACAGACGCCCACCCATCGTGAGCTGCAAGAATGAAATAAGAAAAAAGCCCAGCATCCAGCGATTCAATATCGTGGCAAGAAAGGTGGCCTTCTCGTCCTCTGTAGTTTTGAGCAGCGCCAGCGCGAGAAGCACAAGGCTAAGCGCGGCTAAGGTGCCCATACTAAGAATCCCCGAGTCTATGTCGTTGTAGTTGGCGCCGAGCAGGTCTCGGAGATGATACGTATAGCATGCGGCAATAATAAATACGCATATGTAAAGAACAAAAACAAAAGTAAGGGGAGGGTTTTTCGCCTTGCGAATCGATGGCGTTGTCTTTCGAGCCAGCCAGTCACCCAGCATGAAGCAAAAATAATAGACCAGTATAGATACGGCATAGATCTCGAGCTGGTGCTGAGGCACGCTCTGGAAAAAACCAGCCCAAGCACCGAAACCACCTTCTGAACCGGTATCAAACAGCTGAGTTTGCCCAACGAGAACGGGAAGCACCCAGTAATATATGTAGCCTGCGCTGAAGAAAGCGACATGCGTTAGCTGACGAGCCTTAAGGAGGTTCAACGCTGCAGGCAGCAATGCCGCAATCAAGAGACAAAGGATCACGATTTATCCTCTCAGCTGCGCAGGCACGGAAACCCGGATAACTATGGTGTCCCTAGTCTCCTCGGAGCTCGTCGCACAGGATCCCGGCAACATGATACTGCCAGTTGAGGAGCGCATACCAGTTCACCTTTCTAAGTTCCCTTGGAGGTCGGTTCTTCTGTTGCCGCAAAAGTCGGGGACAACGTCACAGAACTGCACTTTTTGACCTATCTTTCCTCAGAGGCTGCCTGCCCGTTAGCCTACGATACTCATCAATGCAAAATCTCGAGACAGTTTCACCGCCAAATCTGTTTAGTCCAGCTTTCATGATGGCCTTCGAATAAAACCAAAGTTGGTGAGGGTGGTTAGTAAACCCGAACTCTCGATTAATTCGGGCGACCTCTTTTGCTGCAGCCATGGAATATTTCACGTCCGTACTTACCCCTCCAACGGAAGCGGACGCCACAAGAATGTCGCAGAAGACGGGTTGCGCTCTTTGAATGCTGCGATAGAGTAGCTTGCTATCCGCCACGATTCCATAGGTTGTGTCGAATGGCGTTCCGACTGATAGGATATGGCTCCGGTGAAACACTCCCTGATGGTGGGGTAGCATTGGCCTGCCGCAACTCCATCGGTCGGACATTTGATGCCATGGGAGATTCAGAGTCTCGATGGGCATTTCGGCGCTGTTGGTGAGGTTTACTTTACCGTAAACGATCTCGGTTTCTGAGCTTACATCTCGCACTACCTCTGCGACCAGTGCCAACACCTCCGTGTCATAAAACACATCGCCGGCACCGAGAAATATCGTCCATTCACCAGTAACTGGACGGCAGGCTTTGTTGAAGGCATCGTAGACGCCCTTATCAGGCTCGCTTATCCAGTAATCAATTGAGTTCTCATACTTGCGGAGGATGTCGAGCGTCCCATCCGTTGATCCGCCGTCGATGATGATATATTCCACATCTGCGTAACCCTGGCTCAACACACTGAGGATGGTCGACTCCAGACGTTCAGCGCCGTTGAAGACAGCCGTGACTACAGTGAACAGAGGGTGTTTTGAATTGTTAAGTAAAGGGACCCCGCCAAGACGTTTCACTCCGGATTTTGATCCGATATTGATGCTCATTGGGGTTCCACTAGGCCCATTTGCCAGAGAGGGAGCGTCTGCCTAAGCAAGAAAATTAATATCCTGAGGTGCATTTTACAATAGCCTTTGTAAAGGTAGTCTCCTAAGCGCTGAGGAACTGAGCTACTTCGGTTGTCGTTTTACCCCGAGGAGCGGCCTTGGCAGGATACCGCGAGTCGAGCAGTGAAGGGACAGTTTCAGCGCAGGGCGCGGCCGTCTTGCGTGCCAAAAAGGCGCTTTGCAGTCGCCCGGACGCCCCTAGAAAGCTGTTTTAAAATGTGCGGGTTAAGCTTCACCGGAAGTTGCCAAACGCAGGAAATTCTATTAGCATGCCACATTAGCCTCGTCTGCGTCGACCATAACTGCATAAAGCCGCTTTTGCGGTTTCCCTGAAGAACGGCTGCCGAGAGACTGCGTTGGAGGATGGTGCTCGTGCATCGATCGTTACTACTTTGTCTGTTCATTTCACTTGCAGTAATCCTCCAAATCTGCGGGTGTGGCGTGACATGCACAGTCGCACCGTCGATTTCGGGCCAGCCCGTCAGCCAGATCGCAGTCATCGGCCAGCGTGCGTTGTTCACGGTTGCCGCATCGGGTTCTGCTCCGCTGTCATACACGTGGCTCAAAAACGGTGTGGCGATTCCCGGCGCGACGCAAGCTGCTTATGTTACTCCAACGGTATCATCAGCGGACTCTGACTCGGTCTTTACCGTTACGGTGCGAAACGAGTTTGGGACCCTGACCAGTAATCCCGCGAGTCTCACGGTAATTCTCTCGTCAAACAGCAACACGCGATTCGTCGCTCCGACCGGAGACGATTCCAATCCGGGCACAGTTGACCAGCCATATCAGACGATTCAGCACTGCGCAACCGTCGTGACGCAAGGATGGACTTGTGCCGTGCGTGCAGGGACGTACCGGGAAACAGTTGCGCCAAATTCTGGTATCACGATTGCGGCCTACAATCTTGAGACTGTAGTCCTCGACGGATCCGATCCAGTAACCGGATGGATGTCCTATCGGGGGGGAATCTACAAAGCAAAAGTGGCGATGAGGTCCGACGATACGAATCAGATATTCGTGGGAAACGATATGATGACCGAAGCTCGATGGCCCAATGGAGATGACCTCTTTCATGTAGTTTGGGCTACCGCGCGAGGTGGAACGAACAGTGAGCGGATCGTCGATTCAAGCCTGCCGCAAGTTAACTGGACCGGCGCGAAGATTCACCTTTGGAGCGGTAGCGATCCTTTTGGTCATGAAACTGGTACCATCACAGCCTCGGGCAATGGCCGAATATCCATTGATGTGGAGACTGGCACATGTCCATCGATCTGTCCAGCGCGAGGCGGCTATTATTATTTGTTTGGCACACTCGCGGCTCTGGACGCCGAGCGCGAATGGTATTACGACTCAAGCTCTGAGACCTTATACTTCATGGCGCCTGGCAAAGTTAACCCGAATACGATCGACGTTCGCAGCAAGCAGCGCCGGTACGCCTTCGATCTTCGTGGTAAGTCCGGAGTCACAATCCAGAACATTAGCATTTTTGCTAGCTCGATCGTCACTGACAGCACGAGTACTGACAACACTCTGGATCGGATCAACGCTCAATATGTTTCCCATTTTACGAGCTTGCCGACCGCTTCCAATGATCCAAGCGGGAGCCAGTTCAGCATTCTTGCGGTTCATGAGAGCGACTCCGGCATTCTCATCAACGGCACCGGAAATACTCTCCGGAACAGCACAATCTCGTATAGCGCCGGAACGGGGGTCGCCCTCGAAGGCAGTGACAACACTATCATAAACAACCTAATCCAGTATGTCGATTACGTTGGAGACTATGCCTCCGGGATAGTGATAGACGGCAATGATAACGTAATCCAGAATAATTCGATAAGCACAGTGGGCCGCCAGGCCATTTTGCCCAACGCGGTTGTCAATGAGGATATTAGCTATAACAACCTGTTTAGTTCGATGATGCTTAGCCGGGATGGCGCAGCGATCTACACTTGCTGCAATCAGATTGCATCAGGCGTCCGCATTCACCATAATTGGATACATGATACAACGCAGATCATTGGCGGCTTGGGTGATTCTTATCCCCTGTCTGGCGTAACATTGGATTCGAACAGCCAAGGTTTTGAGGTTGACCAGAACGTGGTTTGGTCCAACCAGCGAGATAATATCCATATTTATGGCGGCGTGGCAGGCTATAACATTAACTATATCCACAATAACACGATTCCAGACAACTCCTCGCATGGCTATATCCTGATCGAAAAGGTCACCGACTGCTCGAAAACCCGCGTTGCCAATAATCAAGTCGTCCTTGCTGTCAAAAAATTAGGAGACGGTTCAGCATGCGACCTCATTGACAATAGCGGCGATGCTCCTGGCGCAACTGAGATGACCCCGAGCACACAAGTCGGCTGCAACTTCAACGGCTGCGGCTCGAACCCTCCCCCCGCAATAATCGGCGGGAGCGGAGTGACACCATGCCCGGCCGTTGCAACCGATACGCAACTAGCCAACCTCGCGCGTTCAGCCGACTGTGGCAAAGCTCGTGCCCAACGCGAACCTAAGAATCGAGAAGTCTCGAGTGTAGGTTCTGCTAGGAAAGAACTACCTCAATCTCATTGAAACTGAGACGCGCGTTCTTCTCGATGAGACTGAATCGGATCCATGAACTCCGCCTGGAGCCCCCGTTGCTGGCTACTGTCTGCTACGTGCCTTGCTGAGGCGGCGCGGTATCCGGCGCGTGGCGATCGAAGCCATGTATTATAAGCCGAAGACGTCGAAGCTCGCGTCGGGGCGCCAGATCTATCGGTATCTGCTGTTTTTTTGGTGGCAGGTCCAGGGCAAGGTTAGAGATCTGACGCATCGTGTTCTCATCACACCGACTGCGCGCAGCAAGTCGGATCATAGATACGGGTTTGTAGGTAATTCTTTGAATTTCCAGCCCTTCGACATCAATCCTTCCTTTAGTTGTTGATTTGCCTCTAGCTTAAATAAGGCAACCAATATTAAACCCTTTTTTCGAATGCCAAGAGCATCCATTACATCTTGGACAAGAATCTTACGTCTAATCCTTCGAATCATTCTTTTATCATTACGATCAACAGAAGCTAAGTTAACAAACTCAACACCTTTTTCATACGCATCATTAATGCTATTGTATGCAATGTGCCTGTAATGCATGCCCAATAAAAACTTCTCCATTTCGCGCTCAGATACCGTATATATATAGTTTCCAACTGGTTCAAAGAAATTCTGCTGTGCGCCCCTGCCTAGCAGCGTTTTTATTATACCGAGAACGAAATGAAAAGCCCCTGAGTCAATCATTAAATCTCTTGGTTCCGTGAGTATCACAGCTGTTTTAGCAACTCTAAACATCTCATGTAATGCAATAAGAGGACGCGGAAAGTGATGATATGCTTCTTTGCAATAAACAAAGTCAAAACCATTGTCGGGAAAGTTTAGAAGTTCTGCATTTTGCGAAGAATACGCTTTAATAAAACCTTTTTCATTTCCAATTTTAAGTAAAGCGTCCGACATGTCAGAACAATGGACATTTTCAGCTCCCATCTCAATCAATGCATGTGCATCAGTTCCAAAGCGTCCATCTCCAACTGTCAACCAAGTTGCCGCAGAATCAAATCTAATAATCGGCTCAATTAACGAATACATACGATTATGACGCCACGTATCTAAGGTGGTCTCCTGGTTTAACCATGTTAATGCTACACGTTGATGCTCAGGATCGTTTATACAAGCGTCCAACTCGTCTTTGTGGCGGTCATACTTGACATGTGAATTCGACATTTTCTGTGATCTAGTCCCGGTAGTTTGAACACTTTTATGCTATCGAACAAGCGTAAGTACTGCTCGTAGTCGTTGAGGCGAAGGTCATTTGGAGACTCGGTTGTTGAGTTCTAAGGGCTGTGGATAGGGTGGCATGTCCACACCTAGTTGATAGCGAGTTAAGGCGCCAAGAGTTCCAGCTGTCGCATGGATTGTATCAGACCCGGTGTTTGTACCTTCAGTCTGACCTGCCCCTAATCCCAACCGGTACGGCTTTCGGGTATCCGACTGCACTGCGACTCACATCGTCGATAATCGTGTCGTGCTTGGCGTGCGTACTTCAGCGGACGGACCGGCCTGCGCTGAATTTGACAACAATTCTTCAGCTCCAGGGGCAACCGAAATGGCGCTGACTACCGAGGTGGGTTGCAATTTCGAAGGTTGCTCATCAGATCCGCCCCCGCCATTGTCAAGGGGACTTCGGTCACGCCGTGCCCAGTCACTCTGACGACAACCTCTGGCACTGCAGCGATGAGCAGACAGAACCCGGCAGACCACACAGTCCAAACCGCCGCTCTGAACCGTCCATACCAATTTGCCCGCTTGGACTTGGACAGCAACATTAGCATTACGAGGAGTTCAAGCTGTTTGCATTCGTCGAAGCAACATCGAACGTCTATTTTGACAACTATATTCGACTCGAAAGCTCGCTCGACGATCGTCAATAAGCCTCTCCGAACGCTCGCTGTCGTTCGGGAACAGTATTCTGGCTTCGTCCTGCATTGCGGCGTCCTGCTGACAATCGAATCCTTTCGATCCAAGGAGTAGCGCTTCCGCCGCCTTTCAGAGTCCTCTGAAGGGAAAAGAGTTCCCATTCCGGTGCCAGCGAGAATGCTTCCTTGCTTGTGCGAGGTTAAGTTCCTGGCACCGCAGTGGAAGGGAAGTGCAGTCCACGTATAAACTTTCTCAAAGAGGTCCTTGGCTATACAAATGGCCCATAAACTCCGTATCGCAATTGATTGCAGAATCACCAGTTTTCAACAAGGGGTCGGCACGGCAGTGATAGCGCTGGCTGAGGCGTTTTCGAACTCAGATGCCACTGATCAGGAATACACTTTCATAGTTCGTGAGAGCATGCTGGACTGTCTTACGCCTTATGTTTACGGTCCATGCAAGCTAAAAGGCATCCCAGAGTCAACATTCTCCGCTGCGAAATCCGCCTTTCGATGGATTGCGCCACTTCGGTTCATTTGGCATAAGTATTGCGATCAAGTTGCGTACGTACCGGTTTCTGACGGTTATGTTGAATCCCAGCATTTCGATGCTGTTCACTTCCCAACTCAAGTGGGCTATCTAACGGAATTGCCTACGATTTATCAGCCGTGGGATTTACAACACATCCACTATCCGCGATTCTTTTCCAAAGCGGATTTTGCACAACGCGAGAGACTGTATCGAGTTTTCTGTGATCGTGCATCATATGTCTGCGTTCAGGCTGAATGGACCAGAAAGGATATCATTGATCAGTACAAAATAGCAGAGGAAAAGATAGTCGTGATTCCGTGGGGTTCAGTATTCGATGCCTACAAGGATCCTTCTGGGGATGACATTCGGTCCGCCATTGAAAAATATAGCCTTCCTAACTATTTCTTCCTTTACCCGGCCGTAACTTGGCCCCACAAGAACCACGAAGTGATTTTGCGCGCCCTCCACATTCTGAAGAGTGAACATGGGATTGCGCCCCATGTTGTTTTTACGGGGTTATCTACGGAGCACAGGCCGATTCTCGACGGATTGGCAAAAAATCTCGGCATTTCCGCGCAACTACATTTTCTCGGGTTTGTGACGCCAGTAGAACTGCAGAGTATTTTCAGATCTGCAACCGCGATGATATTCCCAAGTAAGTTCGAGGGTTTTGGCCTTCCAGTTTTGGAGGCATTCCATGCTGGCCTTGCCGTACTCTCTTCGAACGCTACAACGCTGCCCGAGGTAGCGCGAGACGGAGCGCTTTACTTCGATCCGGATTCACCTGCAGAACTATCGGCTTTGATGAGGTTAATTCTGAACAAGCCAGAACTTCAACAGGATTTAATCAGAAAGGGGAAACTAGTATTATCGCAATATTCAATCAAAGACACTGCCGCCAGTTTTCAGCAGATTTACGCGAAGACAGCCGCATTGTCCTCGCCAGATCATCGGCTGTCGTCATCGTCAGCGGCGAACCGATAGGAAGGATAAAATGAGCAAACGGGCTCTGATTTGTGGTATCTCCGGACAAGACGGTACCTATCTTGCAGAGCTGCTGTTGGCCCGAGGCTATGAAGTGTGGGGCAGCTCGCGCGACGCTGAAGTTACGCCGTTTGAGAACTTGCATCGGCTTGGACTCTACGATTCAGTTCGGCTTGTTTCACTTAATCTTCGAGATACTGGCAGCGTCATCGGGTTGCTCCGGAGAATTCGCCCAGATGAGGTTTTCAGCCTTGCGGGTCAAAGTTCTGTTGGACTTTCCTTTGAGCAGCCTGTTGAAACCATCGAAAGTATTGCGCTGGGTACGCTCACCTTGCTTGAGGCGATCCGCCTTTCGGATTTCGATAGCCATCTTTATAACGCGGGCTCAACCGAATGCTTCGGCGACACCGGAAAATATGTTGCGAACGAGGATACGCAGTTCCATCCGCGGAGTCCCTACGCTGTGGCCAAGGCATCTGCTTACTGGGCAGTTGCAAACTACCGGGAGGCGTATGGTATGTTTGCGTGTACCGGGATATTGTCTAACCACGACTCGCCATTGCGTCCCCGGCGCTTCGTCACGCGCAAGATCATCCATGCAGTGGCATCGGTAGCCTTAGGCAAAGATACGAAACTCTCACTCGGCAATCTTGACATTGAAAGAGATTGGGGCTGGGCGCCCGAATACGTCCAGGCCATCGCAATGATGCTTGAACAGCGTTCCCCACATGACTACATTATCGCGACAGGTCAGAGTCACACTCTAACTCAGTTTGTGGAAGCGGCATTCAATCTCATAGGCGAGGACTGGCACGATTTCGTCGCAACCGATAAGCGCCTTATGCGGCCAACTGACATACTGCGCAGTCAAGTCGACCCCTCACTGGCGGCGACCCGACTGGGATGGAAAGCCGAGAAAGGGATGAAGGAGGTTATAAGTCTGATGCTTGAATCTGAAATAAGGAGTCTTCGGGAGGAGCAATCGCCTTAATGCTGACTCCGAATTCACGCACAAGCTCATCGCGGACCTGTTGTAAGGTGTGCAACGGGCCTTCGGCCTTTTTCGGGCAAGCAGATGTGCTTAAGAAGTACAGAGCGCAGTACTTTCGTTGCGAAAGATGCGGGTTTATACAGACTGAGGCTCCTTATTGGCTGGAAGAAGCTTATTCCTCAGCGATTGCCTGTCAGGATGTTGGGATCATGCAACGCAACCTGATCAATTGCGAAGTGACTACTGCCGTTCTCAATCTGCTCTTTCGGCAGGCTACGAGTTGTGTCGACTTTGGCGCCGGGCATGGGGTGCTGGTTCGCCTGATGCGAGACAGAGGTTTTGACTTTTCTTGGTCAGACCCACATGCGTCGAACGATTACGCACGGGGGTTTGAATCTCAACCGGGTTCGACTTTTGACTTCCTTACAGCGTTTGAAGTGCTGGAGCACCTAGTCGATCCTGTATCCGGGTTGGCCGAGTTGATGAATTTGTCGGAGAATGTTTTCACTTCGACTTGTATCGTGCCCGAGCCGGCACCCCGACTGGATGATTGGTGGTATTACGTCCCGACAACCGGTCAGCATGTTTCCTTCTATACCAAAGAATCGCTCCATCTCCTCGCCCGTCGTTTCGGTAGGCACCTTCTGTCCTTTGGCTCATATCATCTCTTCACCCAAAAGCGGCGGAACAGCGTTCTTTTTCGACTCGCCAACCGTGTCAAGTTGGCGCGAATCGTAAACTTCATCAATCAGCGCACGAGCCTGATCGAGAACGATTTTGAGAAAATGACGCAATAATCCACAGCGGGTCAGCACTCCCCATGGTTTCGTTTAAACTGAAGAATGGGCAAACAAACTTTGGACTCTTTTGAAGATACGTTGAAGTTTGGACTGTGGGAGCATGTCCTGAATGCGTCTCCGATCGAGGCTGCGCGAAGGGGTAAAGCTCGAAGGGTGCTTCAATGGAAATTTCATGGTATAGGCTGGAAGCATAAATCGAGAATCAGCTTCAGTTGTATGAGTCGCGCCTTGTGCAAAGCCGATGTTTGCAACTAAGTTAACACTAGGAACAACGGTTAGTGAGTTGTTCTTAAGGTTCGTATATAGCCATTGGTAGTCCCAGGTGTCTGGACCTTTCTTGTCGTACATTGCATCAAAAATATGTGTCCAAAGCTTGACCGCCTTAGGTTCGTCGAAGATTTGTTGCAGCATATGCTGCTCCCTAAGCTTGGGCCAGTCGTTAAGCTGCCGGTCGTATCGGCGCCATTCCGACCTCCATGTCGCCCATCCCCAGATGCCCCCGATTTGCGAGAAATAATAGCTGTCGGCTGGTCTTAGAGATTGTCCAACAAGATAGTCACCAGAAATGTAAGCGATCCTGTCGTCGTCACGGTATCTTTCAAGCAGCTCCTGGCAGAAGGGAAAGAAGGAAGGGTCCGGAAGACAATCGTCTTCCAATATGATCGCTTCCTCGACCAGAGAAAACACCCAATTCAGGCCAGTAATCATCCGCTCGCGGCAGCCGAGATTGACCACAGAGAAATTCTGGAATACGTCGCAGGGCCAATCGACACGAGTTATGATTTCACGCACCTGACGGCACGCCTCCGCCTCCCCTTCCCTATCTGGTCTTGGCCCATCCGCGATCAGCGCCAGCTTCGCAGGGCGCGCCTTGGAGATGGCATCGAAAACCTGGCGGGTTGTTTCAGGTCTACGGAAGACAAAGAATGCTACTGGGGTTCGAAGCGGTTGTACAAGGACGGACAAATGGTTAATCTCTCTTCGGACATTTTGTCCATAGTAGCATTGAAGTTTGGCGTCAATGCAAAGGGGAAAGGTTCGAGGGAACTCGGCCCAAACGACGTGACAGGCAGATGTGGAATCGAGTATAGCAAAGTCTCAATCCCTGATCCTCAATGCCGCAAAGAATTCGGGGCTTCCGATAGTGAATATACAGTTGCTTCGAACAAGCGGTAGTCGGCAAATGGACAGGATCGGCCCAGGACTGCGCAAGATTCTTGGTAACATGGGCTGGTTGTTCGTGGACCGGATTGTCCGCTTGGGAATGGGACTGTTCGTTGGGGTCTGGGTTGCTCGGTATCTAGGACCAATGCAGTTCGGTAGCTTGAATTTTGCGCTTGCCTTCGTCGCATTATTCGGCAGTGTAACCACACTTGGCCTGGACGGAATCGTCATGCGTGAGCTCCTTCACAAGGCAGAAGACACGAACGAGATTCTTGGCACAACACTGGCCTTAAGAAGTGGCGCCAGTCTCGTCGCCGCTGGAGCATCAATTGCCATCCTCAAGCTGATTCAACCCCACGACCGGCAATCACTCGTTTTGGTCAGTATCCTCTCACTCACGTTGGTATTTCAGGCATTCGATACAATCGATGTCTTCTTCCAATCGCACGTGCGGTCCAAGATCACGGTATGGGCGAAGAACGGAGCCTTTCTGTTTTTCGCCGCAATCCGCATGTGGTTGATCCACGATAAGGCGCCCTTATGGGAGTTCGCCGCTGCCATGACGGGTGAAATCGCACTTGGAGCTGCAGGGCTCGTGATCGGATACCGAACGATCGGCGGCAAAATGCTTTCTTGGAGAGTAGGCAAGAAAAGAGCTCTCAACTTGCTCGAACAGAGCTGGCCAGTCATTTTTTCCGCAATGGCGATCATGATCTATATGCGCCTGGACATGGTTATGCTGAAGATGATGCAGGGAGACTTCGCAGTCGGCCTCTATGCCGCGGCCACCCGAGTATCGGAGGTGTGGTATTTCATTCCCATGGCTATCGTGTCCTCTGTATCGCCAGCCATCCTGCGGGCGAAGGACAATCCTGAAGCCTTCTACGGAAGGCTTCGCAGGCTCTTTTCGTTGCTGACTCTATCGGCTTGCGTCATCGGCTCTATCGTCGCGCTTTCTTCGCACGCTATCATCCGGATACTCTACGCGAATAGCTATCGAGACGCTGCACCGGTTCTGGCGATTCATATTTGGGCATCGGTGTTTGTCTTTCTCGGCGTTGCGCAATCCCCCTGGAACTTAGCGAAGAATCTGCTGAAGCTGTCTCTGTGTTGGACCGTCGCAGGCGCAATCATTAACATCATAATGAACCTGTATTTGATTCCGCGATATTCTGCTATCGGTGCGGCCATCGCGACAGTGGTCTCGTACGCGGTTGCCGGGGTGTTCGCCAATGCGCTCAACCGGCAGACGAGGCCGATCTTCTACATGCAAATTAGGTCCTTTATTCCACAGCGATTTTGGACCTAGCCAAACGAACCGCAGATCTGTCTACGGCATACGCCTCACGGTCGCGGTAGACACGTATCATGTAGAAATGTGGCGCAGTTGATGCTCGAAAAACGTCGATGAAACAACGAGATGATACTGGCGGACCAGATCGCAGTCTAAAAACGGCAACGGTGCGCCGGCACCAATGTCAGATACAAGCGCCCCTCGGTGTAATCGTGCCGGAAGATGTGGACTACGTCGAGAGGCCTGTTTGCAGGAAAAATTCACGAGCGATTGAGCGCACGACGGTAAAGTGAAGGTCGATACAGGCATTCAGTTCTTTCTTCCTCTTCGTGGAAACTAATTCTGCATAAGCCGCTCGAACTTCATTAGGTCTTTTGGGTCCGATGCAAACCTTGACCTGGTCTGGAGACGGCTAGCCTTCGTCAGACTCGTCAAATGGCGAGCATTCTCCGTAGAATTGCCAGCTTTGGGGCGGCTATTGGGTCCCTCTTCAAGCGCCTGAAGCTAGCCTGGAGTAGGACAACACAGACAGAGAGGCAGAAGCCCAACCCAGTGGCTCCGAACAGGATGAGGGCGCGCTTTGGGAAGGATCGTCTCTCGGGAATAATGGCAGCGTCGACAACCTGAATGAGTGCGCCCTGCTTTGCTTCATCAAGCTTGGCTACCTCGAATTGGCGTGCAAGGATGTCGAAGATCGTCTCGTTGTATTTCACATCCCTCAGCTTACGGACGTATTCGAGACCAGCTTCGGGAACACGCCCCTTCGGCACAATAAGTTCGCCGGAGGGCCCGCCCTCAGAGCCGCCAAGTTTCGCGAGTTGCGCGCGCATGCTCTCCAATTCCCGCTGTGCTTGCACCACATCGCTGTTCTCACCGGTTGCGTAGGTTTGCATTCCCTGGATCTGCACTTCTCGCGCAGCGATCTGTGCGCGGAGAGTCGATGCCGCTTCGATCAGGGCACGTGCCTGGCTATCGAGCTGGATCACGCCTGTGCTTAGTTCCGTTTTCTTTAGGGCCTCTTCGGCGTCAGCCAGATTATTCTTTGCCTGCTCAAGCTGCTGCTCGAAGAAGAGTCTTCTCTGAGAGGCTTCCGTAATGGCGAGATGCTGGGACAGGCCGCGAAACTGGTCAACATAGCCGTTGGCGAGATCTGCGGCGCGTCTTGGATTTGGATCCTCAATGGAAATGTGGATCAGGCCATCCTTCCCATTGCCGTCCACAGTCACATTGCTCTCAAATACCTTTCTCGCATCTGAGAGATAGCGCATGTGATACTCCTGCATAAGGCCGAAGTGCTGGACCATGGCGTCTTCCACGGTACGGCTTTTGAACAGCGCAACGAACATGTCGTTGGGATTCTTTATGCCAAGACCGGCTCCTGCCAGTGCCGCCATACCTCCCATGCCGCCCACTTGCGAGGCCAACATGCTCCCCATTGTCGAGTTTTGCTGCGGCGGTAGAAGGGTTACGGTCGCAGTGTAGCGCTGCGGCAGAATGAGCGAGATAACAACGGCGAAAATCGCAAAGGCCGCGGTGGTTAGGAGGATGAGGCGCTTTCGCTGGGCAAGGACAATCAGCAGATCGAGCACAGAAACTTCTTCATCAATCTTTTCAGAGCGTTCGGTGACACTCGAAACATGAGGAGAATCGGCTCGTTCATTTAATTCGGCAATTGGGGATTCGGTCGTCATCGGCTCCCGTGGGAATGCCCCCTGGCACAGCCCTAGACGCATTCTACTAGCCGGTTAGCGCGAATTGACAGCGGAAAGCCATTTGTTTAGATGGAATGGATAAGTCGCTGGGTTGAGGAGCACTTGGTGTACAAGGGCTGAACTCAGTCGCAAGCGGCTGGTTCAGAGACATTCAAGGAGGCTCGGAGGCTCCTCGTGACCAGTATGAACCTCATCGGGTTGGACATCCACAAGAAGCCCAGCGACTTGACGTGGTCCAGACGAGGACGTAAGGGAACACGGTTAGGCGATCATATCTGTGCTGCAGAGGGAGCGGCAGTCACGGCTCGTGATCATCAGTGGTGTTCTTAAGTCCGTCAAGAAGCCTGGTCTGAGCGTAGCGTATGAGTCAGTGATGACGTTCGCAGAAGACCAGCGATCTCGATTCCTACTGGGTTGTGCGCCGTGAAAAGATGCTGGTCACAGCAGGTGAGGCTCCTGCCCGGGAACTGGTTCGCTCCGCCCGGTAGCAATCGGAGCAGTCGTGGAGGTAACGAAGCGGCTGAAGCCTCCAGTGTAGAGGGTAAACGCTGAGCAGGCCTCGAAACGTATAACGCAGGTGCCGACCTGTGTCGCATCAAGGAAAGCCATCGCTCTCGGCCGTCCGGTCATTTGGTGCTGTCGCGCCGATGAAATCGAACGGCTTCATTTCGACACGAGCCACAGGAACACATCGTTTGCCGCGCTCCCGAAGAACTACGCGAACGGCTCTATACTCGAATCAGAGCGACGATCATACAGCAAGGATAAAGTTGAAAGCACCACCTCTTCTTCCGACTCCGGCAACGTTGAATCAGCGGACACATCATGCCCGCGGCCATGTTTACCGATGAGTTATCAAAAGCGGCCGTTCCAGAACCTGCGGCTATTCGACTACGGGCCTCATCGTCACTATATTTGCCTAGATCATGAAAAGAATCTTCTGGCTCTTTCTGCTGATCTGTTCAGAGGCCTACGGGCAAGCCTCTTATGCCCGTCAGGACTTCTATTTCCAGAATGCTCAGGGGCAGGCTATTTCAGACGCTTCCGTCTACGTCCTGACGCAGCCTGCCAACATATCGAGCCTTACCCCCCTGGCGACCATCTACGGAAGCTCCACCGGCTCCGGTACGGCGAATTGCAGAGGCTCGGCTGTGACGATCACAAACCCGGTCATGACAGACGGATTCGAGCATGCCTGCGCCTATGCTACCCCGGGCCTCTATACCGTATGTTATGTGAGTTCACAGACCGGCACGAACTGTTACCCAGATCAGAACTTTTTCCTAGGTGGCAACAAACGCATCAATCCTTCCACGCAGTACACGATCCCTTGCTATTCCTCGGGTGACGTGCCGATTCAGGGATGCGGGGCGGTCATCAGCGATAATGTGCTGAGCGCCCCCAGCGGCGGATTCAGCGGCAATCTTAATGGGACCGCTACGGGGAACCTCCCTCTGACGGGCGAAACTTTGACGGGTCCGCTGGCACTTGCTGGCGCTCCGACCTCATCCCTCCAGGCAACGACGAAGCAATATACGGACAAGGCCACGCCCCTAAGCATGATGAACAATGGTGCCCATGGTGACGCGATCCAGCTGCGCGACGTTGTTCTATCAAACGGCAGCACCACCCTCTCGAGCGCGTCGGCTTCGTTCGTATCCACTGATGCAGGCAAGTCATTTGCGTGCGTGGCGGGCCTGAGTGGCTATTTGTCGATCAGTTCGGTGACCGATTCGCATGACGTGGTGCTGGCCAGTGCTGCGACGGCGAACGAATCAGGTCTGCAGTGCCATTATGGGCACGATGACACAGTGGCATTTCAGAATGCTCTGCAAAGCACTGGTTCGTATCCAAGCACACTCGCGAATGTCTTCGTGCCGCCCGGAACTTATCTGGTGCATTCGAATACGATCGCGGTGCGTAAGGGAGAGACGTTGATTGGTGCGGGCAGTACGCTGTCTGCGCTTGTGTCTTACGACTCGTCGAACTTCATGGTTCAAATGGGAACCAACGCCTCCGGAACCTCAGATCCGGGTGGCCTTGTCCCGGTAGTCGAAAACTTATACCTTCAGGCCCCGAATGCTTCGAATGGCATCATGGCAAATGCCAACGGCTTTACGATCGAGCACAACTGGCTGCAAACCAACATTGGTATCCAGGTGCAGGGCACGGATGGAATTGTCTCCGAGAACACGTGCGACCAGTGCGGTGTATTCGTGATTGTGGTTGGAACAGGAACGGATTACACCAGCACCCATTCGATGCTGATCACGAACAACCGCACTTACGCGCCGAAATATGCTTGCTTCGAAATTCAGGGCGCTTATGACCTGATCATCGATGACAACTATTGCAACTACCCCTATCAGTTCGGCCTGTACTTTAACAATGCCAGCTACACAAGCTACCGGGTAAAGATCACTAACAACCAGTTCTCGTCATCAACCAGCTCGTCATACTATTCTCCAACGGAGCAGCACATCTACATTGCCGCTCCGGTGTATGGTCTGCAGATCGCAAACAACACGTTCGCTCGTGGCATCAGCGCCGATATCTACAATGCGTCTAACGTGTTTGAAGGTCAGATCAACGATAACGTGTTTGAGGACTCCCAGGCACCGAACGGATCGATTCAGATCCAATCGAGTAGATGGACGGTCATCGGCAACGCGTTCATCAACGGCAATTCGTGGGCGATCAACGATGTCGGCGGCGTAATTGCTGCGCATGGCAATATCTTCAGCGGCATATTTTCAGGCGGAAATCCATCAAACCCTCGGGATAACGCTGCGATTCATCTGACGACTGCTGCGAATGCCGGATCGGTCATCTCTGGCAACGTGTCCGCCGATACGACCTACTACATACTTGGCCAGAGCGGCGGTGCAGTGAATACGACATCGTTCGGCAACCTGTCGGGATTTTCTTCCGGCGATGTCTACGATGAGGGCAACGGGCCATTCAATAGCTGCAACGAGCGAACCACGGCGCCGAGTGCAGTACTGGCCTCAACCTGCACTGCCAACGTGCTTGCTCTGAATAGCGGCCAGTCGTGGAGAAGCGGGAGCGGAACCCCTTCTGGCTCCTGTACCTCAGGCTCTCTGTACACGAATAGCGCGGGCGCAGCCAGCACAACGCTCTACGTCTGCATATCTTCGGCATGGAAGGCCGTGGCCATCCCATAAGCGAGACCATGGATGCCTTCCGAAGCCGCCCCAGGGCGGTTTTTCTTTTGGAGTAAACCACACACGGAATCGCGTCTCCTGCTCCTGGGCGCCTTGGCGCTTGCGATCCCGCATGCTTCGGCACAGACGCGTGTTACGCACCATCGCAGATATGGACGGGTTCATGTGGGCTAACTAATGCCCAAGTAGTAGTTAATTCTTATACGACATCTGCCCGCTCTGGTGTTCTTGCTGGGAACACCGACGCAGTCGGCGTGCTTTACTGCTTCTTTATCATCGCGCATGATCGACGACGTATCCTTCATTGCACCGTGACCAAGCATCCGAACAGTGCCTGGGTTGTCCAGCAGCTTCGCGAAGCTTTTCCCTATGACTCGGCGCCCGGCTACCTGATCTTTGATCGCGGCGCGAGCTTCAATGAGGAAGTCATCGACACCGTGAAGAGCTTTGGCATTCAGCCCAAGCGGACCAGTTTCCAAAGTCCATGGCAGAACGGTGTTGCCGAGCGTTGGGTTGGCAACTGCCGCCGCGATCTGCTTGACCATGTGATCGTTGTGAATGAACGGCATCTGAAACGCCTGTTGAATGAGTACGTCCGTTACTACCACGACGATCGCACGCATCTCGCGCTACAAAGGGAACCCCTGCGGATCGCGAACCAGAGAAGAACCCGAATATGGGCTGCCGAGTCGTGTCCATGTCAAGACTTGGTGGCTTGCATCACCGTTACGGTCTGGCCGCTTGAACTGCTGCTGCGCACATCTCTTCGTCAGAGTTGAAGATGAACTGAGGGCGAGGTGTAGCTGCTGATCTCTCGCCGCCCACTCGGCACAGTCTCTCTGTGACTATCCGTGGTCACCCAACACGCCCGGCTGCAGTCGAGAATCTGCCTGCGAGTTCAAAACGCCGGCTCCTTTTGCGCTCAGATGACAATTTGGCGAGTCACGGCCACCGCAACAATCGAATTTCGTGCAAGAACGCATTAGCCGAACGGGACGAGACATATCACGTACCAACCAAAGGTTGCATCAACATCCTTAACCCGGAATCGTTGGACTTGCGTTCTCTTTGCGATTCAACTTGAGGTCGGTATTGATGCGCGTTTCCGACTTAAGGCTTACTGTGAATAGCTCGCGCCTTGGACACAAAGACAAACAAAGGGGCGGCCACAATTGCATACTTGCCGTATCGTTCGATCAGTTCGCGTCGACTGGGTGTGTAAGATTGATTTGCAGGATCGTGAAAAGACCGCGGAGTGGGATCCAGGCTGGCCTGGGAGTGACTTGATTCTTTTCTATTTTTCATGGCTCTGCCTGAATTCTCTTCCTCCCGATTCTGCCGTTATGGAGCAGTCACGCTGGAAGAGGTACTGGATGCGTATTTGCTGCTGCTATCCGGGGTGTAGGTGGAGTTGAGTGTATTTCCGGAGGTCAAGGAAAGTCCGCTATATGGAACGGAGATCTGGCTTCCATCCAACAGTGTCCCAGTGTTGTTGCTGAAGCAATTCGAGACCACCAGATCAGGCGTCCCGTCCTGATCCAAGTCGCCGACAGCAGCCGAGTACGGACTCGTCCCCACACTGAACGGGCTCAGCACCGTATAGCTTCCACCAGCGCTTCCCAACACCAGGTTGACTGTGTTGTCTGTATAGTTTGCTACCGCCAAGTCAGGAATGCCGTCGCCATTGAAGTCGGCGAAATTCACGTCGTCCGGCCCCTTGCCGACATTGACGATGGTTTGCGCACCAAATCCGCCGGTGCCGTTGCTTGGCAGGACACTAACCGTGTTGTCCTTGAAGTTTGCGACTGCCAACAGCAGTCCAGCTCCGAAGCCATTGATAGCCAAAGCCTGCGGACCCGACTTTGCGCCGCTGCCCACGCTGATGGTGCTTGCCGCGAAGCCCCCGCTCTCATTGTTCACGAGGGTCGTAACCGTACCATCGGCGTAGTTTGCTACTGCCAGATCGGAATAGCCGTCATTGTTGAAATCTCCTGAGCGAATGGCTTCGGGCTCATTTCCCACCTTGATAGCCGAGCTCGACACGGTCAAGGTGCCGGTCCCATTACCGGTAAGAATGCTGACGGTGCCGTCTCCAGTGTTGGCGACCGCCACATCGAGCGAACCGTTGGCGCCATTGAAATATCCAGTCGTGAGCGAAGTGGCTGTGTTGGTCGCCGAACCGACGGTATAGAACACGGGACTTCCGAAGGTGCCGTTTCCATTGCCGAGCAGCACTGCAATCTGGTTCACATTAAAGCTGCCGACGATGAGATCCAAGGTTCCGTTACCGCGCAGGCTGACAAGGTGGCACTCGGCAGGGCCAAAACCTGTAGCGATCAGGATCGTGTTTGCCGTCTTGAAGGTTCCGTCGCCGTTGCCGATCTGCACACTCACCGAATCCGTCATATAGAGCGAAGTGACCAGGTCCGGTATGCCGTCGCCATTGATATCGCCGAGCGTGGTCCAGACGGGGAGGGTATTCGAGCCAGTGCTGCTGGTCATCTGGGTAGTCAGAGTTGTTTTAACTGTGCCCGTGTTGAGCGTGACCGGAGCTGTTACAGGGTTGCCCGTGGTGACGTCAGTGAATGCAAGCTGGCCGCTCGATGCCGTGAAACCAAAGCCAAACACGTTGATCGTGGCCGTCGTTGAAGTCAGCGATGCGATTGTGGTCTGAGATCTTTCGAGTACAGTGAGTGTGCCGCTCACATAGGTGAAGGAATAGTTGGTGGCAGTCAGAAGCTCCGACAAGAAGGTGATTGGATAGGTTCCGGGAGCCGAGGTTTCGGTTGCGGTGGTAGTCACCCCAACAGTGCCCGAAACCACCGACGAATTATCGCCGTTTACAAACCCCGTGATCGCAAAGGTAAGCATTGGATTCGCGGCAAAGTACGCCCGCGAAAAGCTGTTGGCCGTCACGGTTAGCGGGGCTTTGCTCACTGCGAAGCTCACCGTTACGGACGGAGCCGCCAGGTACTCAGTATTGCCGGACTGCATAGCCTGAATTCTGCAGGTTCCGACGTGGATCATCGTCGCGGTTGTACCTGAAACGGTGCAAATGGTGGTTGTCTCTGAAGTGTACGTGACTGAGAGGCCGGAACTGGCGCTGGCATCGAGCGTGAGCGATGCTCCATAGACCTGAGCTGCAGGAGTGGCGAAGGTGATCGTCTGAGGCGCCTGGCGGCTGGTGATGTTAAAGGTAGCCGACAGTATTCCCACGCTGGCAGTAATGGTGAATGTCCCAGGGATGCCATTCGCGGTTAGTGTAGGAGCGGTCGCCTGGCCGTTCGTGCCGGTGTCAACACTCTCCGGGGTTGTCTCGCCGGAGAATGTTGCCCCCGCACCGTTGGAGCCTGGATTGATGGTGAACGTGACCGGAATATTGGCTGTGCTGGGGGTAACCCCCGCGATCAGGGATGAGAGGTTTGCGTTCGCATTTACGGTCTGTCCATTGCCCGCAACTGCCCTGAGCATGCCTTCCATAAGCCGGCCGCAGATGTTTACAGTGTCCATGCTGGGACAGGTTGCTCCTGTGACATAAGGGGCGGCGGAATTCCCGATGCCGGCTACACCCGCACTCGCAGCTATGTTCGCCGTTGTCCCTGTGCCGTAGCTGGAACCAAAGTCGAACGCATTGGAGCCGTTGTAGATGAACAGCGCGCCGCCTTTGCCCTGTGCGCCGTTTCCGCCGGCAGCGGTGTTGCTCATAAATTGATCCGCGCCCAGATTGAGCGTTCCGGCATACTGGAAGATCGCACCGCCAAAACCCGCGCCGCCTCCGCCCGTGCCGGTGCTGGTGCCGGGGAACTCACCAGTCGTAGTCCCACCCCCTGTGCCGCTGGCGCCGCCGTAGCCGCCGGTACCCTCGACAGGTTTGCCGCTGCCGCCAAATGCAGCGCCTCCGCCGCCGAATCCGCCGTTGCCGGGTGTCTTGCTGCTGGAGCCGCCGCCACCCCCGAATCCGCCGCTCCCGCCGGTGCCCGCGCCAGACGCTCCACCTCCGGCGCCGGCCCCGCCAGTACCACCCGCGTTGAACAAACCGCCAAGACCGAACAGATCACCGCCGCCCGCGCCATTTTGGCCGTTCGCATTCCCGCCGAAGCCTCCGCCGCCCGAGAGAGTATCCGCACTATGACTACCGCTGCCGCCTTGCGTCTTATTGCCGGTAAAGGTTATGTCGGTCAGGCTGAGAGTGCCATCGTTCTGAAAGATAGCTCCACCCATTCCAGCGCCTCCGCCTCCGCAATCGCTGTTCCCGCCCTGGCCGAGGCCGTTCTCCAGCGTCAATGACGCAATATTTACGAGGCCGCCGCCGATGAAGAACAGCCTTGTCTTGTTGGCGCCGCTGATCGCCAGATTGGCCGCGCCTGGCCCTTGCAGGGTAAGGTCGTCGTCGATCCGCAAACGGCTCGCCAGCGTGATCGGGTTTGTCAATCCGCTGGTGAAGGAGATAGTTGATCCGGCGCAGGCAGTGGTCACGGCCTCTCGCAGGCTGCCCGCACCGGTGTCGGCATTGATCGTGACCTCGGGATCGGCTACGCACTGGCTTGTCGTGACGTTGAAAGTGACCGAGCCCCCAGTTGGATCCGATGCCGTAACCGTGAAGCTGCCCGCAGTGCTGTTGGCGACAAGCAGTGGAGTCACCGCGTACCCAGATGCCCCTGTACTGGTGACAAATGAAGAAGCTCCGCCCGGGAAAGTGCCGCCTGCACCGCCAGAGGGATTGACGGTGTAGGTAATCTCGATGCCCGAGACGGGGTTGCCCGCCGTCTGGACAACAAACAGTGCCGAGAGGCTTCGCGTGGTAGTGCCCGTCTGGTTATTTCCGGAGACAATCTGAATACCGTCCGTATCTTGGCCCCATGCACAAAACGGTACGGCTGCGGCTACCCCGCACAGCAGAAGAAAGAATGCGGAACAAAGTTTCCGCCCGTGCAGGGACACACCTGCACAGTGGCAGGGACCCGGGGCAAGCGCACGAGGAACGATTCGCTTGAATTCCATGACGGACCTGGCTTGCAGTTTTTAGCGGCGCCTCGCACCGCCGGTCAGCTATTCAGGTATTGGCGTTGGTGTGGGGCACGCCTGCTCAAATGAAGAGTCGCGACCGCGAAGGGAATCCTGTGCACTGGCGGGCGGCACGAGGATGGTCTCGACAATTGGAAGCATTGCTACGGCAGCTGCGGAAAGCGCAAATCGGCGAATCAACGAGCGCCGCGTAACCGTTGTAACAAACTCGGGGCTGTCCAGCGTAATGAGTCCGGCATCGGCCAGTTCAGCCAAGGCAAGATCAACGATTTCTTCGTCGGCGGGAAGACCAGTGCGGCGCTGAAGCCGGGCAGCCATTTCAGATTTGGAAACCGTGCCATCGCACAAGTCGAAGATGACTGCTGCACTCTGGTTCAGCGCATGGGCCTCGGATGTGGCAGTCTTCACTGCCAGAATCTCGTCCGCTGCCCGCTCGATGTGTATGCCTTCAACCCGTTTTGCTGCCATTCCCACCTCCGGGCCGAAATCTGAGACAAGATACCTTGGCGAATTATGCCTGTCAATTCCGAATTGCAGGATTAAGAAAGCAAAGGCCCAATAGCGCGAGCTTCTCGCGAAGAAGGGTCAGACGAAAGATTGGTGGTATGCTCGCCCGCATGGGTGGCGACCCGGTGCTGACACATAACATGAGCGAACCCGCGCAGCAAGAGGAGCTCACACTAGATTGCTATGGTGTCGAATTTCGTCTGATAGATGCCGTAGGCGCGAGATTGTGTTCTCGCCTGCGAGACGCTCTTCCGCCGGAGTTCGTGGAGGCATCCGGATCCAGAGCCGAAGTGATTTCCTACATAGTGGCTCAGGATAAGCCGGCAGGGAGCGGGGAAACGACAGGCTACCGCATCACCTGCACAGGACTCGTCGCAGAGAGCTTCCACGTTGCCACTACAGACGGCGCGCTCGAACTGCTGCTACAGCACTTCGATCACACTACCTCGCGGCGATCCTATCAGGGGCTTTTTGTGCATGCCGGTGTCGTCGGGTGGAGAGGAATGGCCATCCTCGTACCGGGAAGATCCCTGACGGGGAAAACCACTTTGGTATCGCAGCTTGTTCGGCTTGGGGCTGTGTACTACTCCGATGAATTTGCCATTCTCGATGATGCGGGCCGTGTTCATCCGTACAGGCGGCCTCTTGTGTTGCGTAACGAAATGATCGGGTCATCAGCCGATCTCCGACTCCAATGGGAAGATATGGCGACAGAGCCGCTGCCAATTGGTATGGTCGTGGTTGCGCCCTACCAGCCGGGAAGTACCTGGCGGCCGAGCATCCTGCGCAACGCGCGGGCGGTGCTGCCTATCATCGAAGGAACTGTTCTGGCGCGTCAGGAATCCGCGAGGATCCTGCGAATCGCTGCACGCATTGCGCCCCGAGTCGTCACGCTGCAAGGAGTGCGGCCCGAGGCTACCGAGACGGCCGCGCGACTTCTCGAGGTTGTGGATGACGCTCTCGTAAGCCAGGCTCTCGATTTCGATGAGACGGTTCCCGGGGACATAGCTGCGAATCTGGCCGCTGTGGCGGAAAAACGATTGCGATCCGAGGACGGCCGTCCAGCACCCTCGCGACGCCGACTCGAGACTGCAAGCTATGTGCGCATTCCAGATTTCCTGTCCGCTGACGATCATCGGCTCCTGCTCGATCACGCCGTTGCCAACCAGGATGCATTTCGGGAGTCGGAAGTGCTCACCGCATACGGAAAATCGCAACTGGACTATGGCTTCCGCAAGTCGCGCACTTTGTATGGGACCGAAGTCGAGAAGATCTGGAATTTATTCGACGAACCGATGCGTGGCCTCCTGCCGTTTGTGAGGCGTGAACTGGGCCTCTCCTGGTTTCCATCGGGCAAGGTCGAGCGGCAACTCACCGCACACTCCGATGAGGGCTTCTTCGCGCCCCACCGTGACACTGGGAATGCAGAAACCGACGATCGGCGCATCTCCTGCGTCTACTACTTTCATAACAGTCCGCGGCGTTTCACGGGTGGAGAACTGAGACTTTACGATAACTGGGTTACCGACCGCGGGAGTACAGCCGCAGCAAGCTACACGACGCTTGCGCCTCTCGACAACAGCATCGTTTTCTTTCGAAGTGACACCTTCCACGAAGTACGTCCTGTGCATCGTGAGAGTGAGGAGTTTCGTGATAGCCGGTTCGCGATGACGATCTGGTTCCGGGAAGGCGAGCGGCCAGCCGGAATAGCCCGCGCCGAGGCGGACTAGCTTACGCGGGCTCCGGGACCCAGTCATCCCCGCGGCCGAGATAAATGATCTCCGCTACATTATTGAATCGCTCTTTGGGCAACACTCGCCAGCAATCAACGATGACACACCGCTTGCCAGGCCGCTCCAGCATGGCAGGGTCAAGATTGGAGAATTCCGGCCACGGCGTCGTGATGACCAGCACGCTGACTCCGTGCACGCAGGATTCGATTGATTCGCTGATTATGTCTGGCCCCAGAACTTCCTGACCGGGATCACTTGCCATTGGGTCAAATGCCTTCACAATGTAACCGGCGTCGCGCAGCCGGATGGCGAGCCCAACGCCCGCGCTCTCATCGACCAGTGATGTGTCGGCTTTGTAGGAGAGTCCAAGAATGCCGACAGTCCCTCCGGGAGTGGTCTGCCGACGCACATGAGCCACAAGCCTGTCCACCTGCCTGCGATTCAGCCGGTCGGTCGCTTCTGCTATGAGCGCCTCAGGGCCGAGCATGCGCGCCATCATGCTGAAGGCAAGGTTGTCCCGAGGAAAGCACGGCCCTCCGTAACTGGTCGCAGCCTTAAGACACTTCGCGCCGATCCGGCTATCCAAGCCTATCGCAGAGGTCACAAGGTCAACGTCAGCTCCGGGGAGGCGCTCACAGATCTCCGCCAGCATGTTTGCAAAGGAGATTTTTGTGGTGACGTATGCATTGAGAGAAAGCTTCGCAATCTCCGCATTCATTAGATCCATTCGCCGGATCGGTGGGTTGTTGTCACAGACACTGCGATAGAGGTTTTCCATCATTTTTCCGGCCTTGGCATCCGACTCGCCGAGCAGGATGAAGTCCGGGTTGAGCAGGTCATGAATCACACTGCCCAATGCGACGAACTCCGGGTTATAGCAGAGGCCTAGATCTTCGCCAACACGCCGCCCCGAACTCTGCTCGACCGCATCCCGAATCTGTCCGCCTGTCGAGCCGGGCATCACTGTCGCGCCGATGGCCAGGACGTGATAACTCGCCTTGTTGTATAGAGCTTTTCCAACTAGATCGCAATATGTCCCCGGCATCATCTTC
>Ga0206865_1042_pt1 | contig 42356 bp, 32 predicted proteins | sample Alteio_BWOrgCont_39_FD_152628 | JGI IMG/M metagenome (GOLD analysis project Ga0206865, IMG submission 152628) | Enriched cells from forest soil in Barre Woods Harvard Forest LTER site, Petersham, Massachusetts, United States -... | ecosystem: Environmental > Terrestrial > Soil > Temperate forest >...
GGTTAGATTTCACGCTATTTATGGTCAACCATAAGTTAACGGTCATTGACCTGGTAGCCCTGGAAAAAATACTGCTTACCTATGACGATGTTTTAGTTGAATGCTACGGGATTGATACCCGTTGTATCATTCAATTTTTATACAGTATTTCAAAAAATATGATGCACAGTATCCCGGTATTTTCAAGCGATGGTCAGGGAACACTGGTGTATCCTTATGGTTTCGATGATAAACTCAACTACGGGAAACTGCAATTCTATTTTGGCCTGATGATAAAAGGCTACATCCGTTTCCCGACCGATTACGTTATCAATGCCATCGGGAATTTTCCTTATAAACAGGGTACGACCAAAGAGGAAGCGCAACATCTCGCCAAAAAGTTTGTTGAAGCCTTTGCAGGTGACAATCTGCAAAGAAAGGCCCTGGACATCGGCGATGTCACCGTATTCCCATTCCTGTATACCGCCTCCAGCTGGTGTTATATCGATTTTGTTTTTCTTGAGAATTTTATCTTTTCCGTTATTCAGCAATGCAAGAATCTGTATGCTTCACAACACGGAGACAGATTTTCATTACTGGTACGGCAATACCTGAAAGCTAATGTCCATGGAATTGAAATAATACCGCACGACGCAAAAATCATGAAGAAATCTTTTGCAGACCTGATGGTCATTAAGCGGGGGACGGTTTATTGTATTGAATGTAAAGCCTATGCTAAATCAGCAGAATACCATAAAGGAAGTGTGAAATCATTTCAGGGCAGAAATGCGCTTATTGAAAAGGCCGTAAAACAGGCCGTTAAAAACTGTACAAAAGCAAAGCTATGGGGGTTATTAAGCGAAGCGTTGGCATTTGACTGGATTCTCTGCACGTCCTCCCAGGAGTTTTTAAATCCAATTGATAAATATGGGATGTTAACCGATGATATCCCGAAGATTTGCACAATCGAGGAACTTGTGGTTTATTTTAACAGTTGACCTTTACACCCTTGCCGCATCGATCCGGCTTTGTATCGTTTGCCTGTTCAATTCCCATAACCGGTGGACCACATAGAGGATGGATTTCCCGAACTGCTGCATCTCGTCTACCAGCGCCTTGTCCGGCGTATCCGCATACAAACTGTCCACCATCCGGCTCATCCGCTGCCCCGGCGCGGGGTGCGTCAGCAAGGGCTGATAACCTTTGGCAATGGACAGCATTTCCAGCGCGGCGAATAAGAACCGGATCCCGGCAAACGACAGGGTTGCCGTCATATCCTCCAGGTGATGATTAAAACGGATGACCATCATACAGGCAAACTGATCAGCCTGGAATTCTTTTGCCCAGCTGATCTGCCAGGTTTCGATTTTCAGTTCGTCCGCGACGGTTTGTTCCTGGTCCGGGCTGCCTGAAAGATGCCCGCAGACAATATGCCCGTATTCATGCGCCAGGATAAACAGCTCCGCCGTTTCCCGGAGCGTCGCGGCGAAAAGGTTGTGTTCATGTTCCGGTGTAAAGGCCTTGGACCCCGCGCTGTGGCCGGTAATAAAATAGGCCGTCAGCAGGTCGGTGAATTTTTCATGGGCAAACGTATTGGCCGCCAGCGCCCGGTCAATATCATCCGGGTGAAAGCTCAGGGAAAACAGGTCGTTACCTTCCGCCCTTTTTTCAAACAGCATGGACACCACTTTGCTCAGCCCGTTTAAAAAAACGAATAAGCCGTCGTCCATCAGCACTACCCTGACCTCGGATCCCGCAGCAGGCTTCGTCGCCATGGCGTTAAACTGCCCGGTCTGCGCCGTGCCGATCACCACTTGCTCGGGAAAAGCCATCCGGCTGAATTCGAACGCCCGCCTTAAGTCTTTTTTGAGCGACTCCAGCATCGAGATATTAAAAATATCCTCATGCCGGGAATAATCCTGCCGGACCGGTTCCAGCTCCTTCAGGAAATCATCATAGCTGGCCAGTTGGTCACTATAGCCCTTGCCCCTCATCTGGCTGCGAACCTTTTCGAACGCCTCCCTGCTTGGGGCAAGCTTCTGGTGGTACCGGTACCGCAAGCCAAGGGGCGTGACGCCGCCGTACCGTATATATTCCTGTTGCAGCTGTCCTAAAAAATGAAGCGCTGCCGTTTTTTGGGTAGTATCCATAGGCATCATTTAAGCAATAAAGGTTTCGAGCGCCGGTTTTAAAATTGCATAAAGGTCGGTTTTCAGGACATCATATTCTGCCATCAGCACCTCCGCGCCTGCTTCCCGCAAATATTCCATATCCGGCAAAAACTGCTTTCCCAATCTGCCGAGTTTCTCCTGTGCCCTCTTGCTCCCCGCGGAAAAAAACGGCAGCACCGGGACCAGCTCGTGCTGCTCCAGCTCCCGGGCCCGCATCCAGGCTTCCAGGAAAATATGCCGGACATCCGGGTGGGGGTGCATGGCAAGTGCGGGGTCGTAAGGCCTTTTAGTCTTTTCCCGCCGCCATAATTCCAGCAGCCGCATTAGGATATATACCGCTTCACCCGCCAGCGAAGCATCGCGGAGCAGCAGGGGCGGAAACAATTGGTCCTTGTTGAGCTCCTTATCCGTGAAGAAATAAAGCATCAGCCCCAGGGCCAGCAGGTCTGCATCGATTTCCATGGCCCGGTGCGTGCGAACGGCCGATAGCGGAATGGCTTCCGTTTGCGATGCAATCAGGTGAAAAGCATTTCCGGCTGCAAGCCGGTAGTCCGTACCAAAAAAATAGGGGAGGTGGCCCCGCAGGACATGCCCGAATTCATGGAAGAGCATAAAAATCAATGCCGCTGAAACCTGCGGGTAGATTTGCGTTTCGAAGCGGTCATTGATGGAGCCCGCGGCTGTTCCACTGAGCAGGTCAGCGGGATCAGCAGCGAGCGAGGCGTAGGCTGAAGTCAGTCCGCGCAGGATCCCCATGGAAATCAGGATGGCAAAATGATGCCGGTCAACCTCGCCGGTGGGCACGACCAGCACGTCGAACCCGTCGAAATGGGTATAAAGCGGATCCACAAAATGCAGGCTGACGGCAATATCGCTGGGATACCTTGGAAGTGTCTGGGCGCACTGGACCGCCAGAAAATGATTGGCCGTGCGCTGGAAGTCTTCCGCGATGATGTCGTTCGCGTCATCGCCGGAGAATGCCCTTAGCCGGTAACCATACCGGGCGGCAACTGCCGGAATTATAGCTGCTGCTAATGCGGTCATTGTTTTTAGTTAAATCTTATCGTCAATCCGTTCCCTGTAAATTTCTTCCACAGGTTTCAGCGGTGTGCCTTCATCCACCGGAACTTCTTTAGCGACACGTTGGATATCCGCCTGAACCTGTAGCTGGATCGTGCCCTCTTTACTGAAGTCTGGCCCAGCACCCGCCAGCGGATATTGAGCTTTCGGACTTCATGGCCAGCCGGGCGGAGCCAGAACGAGAGTGCGCGTTTGTATTGCTGTATGCGGTTTGCGGCCGGTACGTCACCCATTGACCTACTCCTTTCCTAATTGCATGACCAGCTTCCAATCCTCCAGCATCCGGCTGCCGCTATTTTAGATAACCACATCGATCCGGCATCAGGAATAATTGAACTGCTAAAGACTTGAAAAAACATAATAGCGGCAAAGGACATTTAACGATGATAATTGGGTTACCATTAGCTTGCGAACGACAATGAGGAATTAACAGAAGGTACAAATTCAACTAATTCCAGTTCCTCCAACCTGATAGCCATCGCGCCATTTGATACATTGAACAAACTTGCCATAGATCTAAACGGTACGCCATAAAAAGAGTCCGCGGATGCAATGATCCTCGATAAATCCCGCAGGTTACGGCATTTGAGCAGAAACGACTCCAACCGCCCCCCATTTAATGCAAAAACAGTATCATCGTTTGGTATAAACTTACCCATTGAAAAAATTTGTTCGAATACCGATCTAACTTGTTTTTCAGGCATCAGAAAATAGGTCGCGAATTTATCAGCCTGAAACTCAATTCGATCTCTTGCCATGTTCCCATCTGAACCATCCAACGGCCTGTCGCGGTGTAAAACAGTTTGTTTATGGATTAACGCATGGCCGAGCTCATGGGCCAATGTGAAATTCTGGATGTCGACCGGATATAAAGTTGATATGCCGACCGCTTTCTTCACGTTGTCAATTATTCCTGCGATTTCGACAAATTCGCCCGACAGTTGGTAAGGATCCAGCTTTTCACGTTTGAAAACTTTGTATTTTAGTAATTTTTCAAACGCGATTTGCGGTTGTAAAATCTCCAGCGGATTTTCAGGCTTTTTCCGTTTCCAGATGGTATCCCGATACTTCCACAGCATATTTTGCACTTTTTTTGCCACAGCTTCAATCTCGCGGTTTGATAAATCCCGGATATTCAGCTTATATTTTTCCAAAACCCTGACATCTGCCTGAAGCGCTTGAAATTCATTAACCTCATTTTCGAGAACGATCTGATTGTCATTTGCCAATGAAAGCAACCTTTCGTACTCAACTTTAATTTCTTTTGAGGATCGTTGAATAGTTTCTATCCAGCTTTCATCATCGATAGAAAGCCTGTTTAAGTTGATAATCGAGAGACATCCTGCAATACCTGCAACTGCGCTGTGTAACGCAACACCGGAATCTCCCCTGGCCGAGCGGAAAGCATAATTGAATATAAAATTTGCGTCATCGGCTAATTCAATGCATAATTTCGCGACCCCGATCAATGTTTCAGTGGCCGATTTGAGAGCATCCTGCGCTTTACGGTCCAAATCTTTACCACGCATAAAGCCCGATTCGTTATCGCGGGCAACACGTAACTGAATAGCGGAATCAAATTGTTCAGAATCCTGCTGGAACAGCGTTTGAAGCACAGGGTATATCCGGTCATTAATAGTTGAAGCCATTTCCTTAAGCTGGGGAAGGATGGACCGGTAGACGTTCGCCCTTTTTCCCTCGCTGGTCAGGTTAATCACCGTCAGGATTAATTGAGCTGATAGCATACCCTGAAGTGCGGCAGCACTGCCACTTCCCGGGACATGACTTCCAACACCAAACTTCTCCAAAAGCTTTTCCGTCGGCAACTCTATTAATTTACTGTTCATAAAGCCTGTTAGCAGTTTTTTATGAATGTAAATTTAAGTATAAAAGGCATAGTGTGCAAATGGGTAATTATCAGCGTAGTCCGACGTTTTTATTGCTCAGGCTTTCAATCTTAAAACCGTTTTCATAGCGGCCATCCATCGCCCTGACGACCTGTCTTTTGGTAAGTGCCGCTGCTGATGTGCCCAGGTCAGCAATTTGAAATAGTTTCAATGGGTTCATTTAACAGAAAAATAAACTGCCGAGGCCGGATCCGCCGGGCTGATACCAATAAATGTCGTTCAAATTATCCTGCGAGTTTTAAGCATCAAACCTGCCCTGCCCAATCGTCATCATGGTCGCGCCGCACGATCAGTGAAGCGAACCAAAGCAGGAACCCGACCATCAGTATTTGCCGGTGACTGCCCGGCACCTGGTGGATATGGCCAGTAAGCAATAATAAAGCATCGTACAATATTACACAGAACAGCAGCGAAAAAAGCAGTGAGCTGTAAAAATCGATTTTCTCTTTCATAGCATTTCCTCCAGGTTCTTTAAACGGAAGATTTCTTTGGCGATCAGTTTACAATTAAAGCCAAGTTCATCCAATGTACAGCAGATACTTTTGATCTTTACAGGCAATTCTTCAACAGTTTCCATGAGGTCAATATGCAACGGGCAACTGGCGACCATTCCTGGATCGCCCTTTAATTGCCGGAACAGGTTATAAGCCGCTTCACGATCATTGCCGAAGAAGTATTGGCCATAATTGACAAAACCCTGTGTTGTTTTGAGGCTCAGCAGGATATAAAATTGCGTTTCCATAGCCATCAAAATCAAAGAGCCCCTGCAAGCAGGAGCCCCTGGTTTTAAAATAATTGTTCACTTATTTGATCTCTATCTGGCGGCGCACCGCTTTGGCTTCTTCGCGCTTTGCGATATCGATGCGGAGGATGCCATCGGTATAACTGGCTTCGATCTGCCCGTGGTCAGCGCTGTCAGGCAGCGTAAAGGAACGCACGAACGAGCTATAGCTATATTCGCGTTTGCTGTAATTTTTCTGATTATCGGCTTGTTCCGATGTTTGCTCCACGGAAATGCTCAGCTGGTTACGTTCCAGGTTCAGTTTGAAGTCGTCTTTTTTCAGTCCCGGCGCAGCAAGCTCCACATGGTAATTGTTTTCACTTTCGCTGATATTCACGGCAGGAACGCGGGTTACCATACGGTCGCTGAAAAAAGTATCGTTAAAGATCGAATCGAAAACGTCATTAAAGCCTGGCATTAATGCGTTGTTAGCTTTGTTGTTGAATTTAACTAAGGTCATGGCCTTTTCTCCTTTAAATTGACTTTAAAAAATAATTGAACAAAAGATTAATTAAACTAAGTAGTTCATTGCAAGGCCTGTGCCAGTAACAAAACGCTGAAAAATTTACAGATTTCCACTGAAAAAATTGCAGCTGCTTTGTCAATTTTTCAGCCGCCGCAACAATTCGTACCTTTCGGGGTTTTATGCAGAAGCAATAGCCAGTGAACAATACATTTAAACGCGACATCATTCCCGATAATGACCCGGAACGCCTGGCGGCGCTGGCGCGCTACCGCCTGCTGGATACCCCGGCGGAGCGGGTATTCGATAACATGACCGACCTGGCTGCCGCAACCTTCGAAACGCCCGTCGCACTGATCTCTTTGGTTGGCGCTGAAACTGTTTTTTTTAAAGCCACCACCGGTGTAGGCAATGTACGCTGCGCCGACCGGGGCGAGAGTCTCTGCGCCCTGGCAATCCTTAGCCCGGAACCTTTGATTTATGAAAATACCCTGGAGGAGCCAAGTGTTGCGGAAAGCGTGCCGGTACAGCAAGGCGTCCGTTTTTATGCAGGTGCACCGCTGACCACCCCTGACGGCTACCTGATCGGTACCCTTTGCGTCGCCGCTTTTCAGCCCCGCAGCTTCAGTGCGCAGGACAGGCTCGTACTGGAAGCCCTGGCCCGCGTTGTCATGGAACAAATGGAACTCCGGCTGAGCGTGATCCGTGAGACCGAACTGCACCAGGAACTGCTTGCAAAGAAAGACGAATTTATCAGCGTGGCCAGCCATGAATTAAAAACGCCCATCACCAGCCTGACCGCTTCTTTGCAATTACTCGACCGGATGAAAACGAGCCCGGATCCGCAGTTGCTGGATAAACTGATCACCCAGGCCAATAAAAGCCTGGCCAAATTGAACCGCCTGGTCGCTGACCTGCTCAATACTAACCGGATCGCCTCCGGGCAGCTGGAACTGCGCAAAAGCCGGTTCAAACCAGCCGAACTGGCCCGGGATTGCTGCAACCATGTGCGGAGCGAAGGCAAATTTGAGATCATCGTTGAAGGCGACCAAAACGTCGAGGTCGATGCCGATGAGCAAAAGATCGACCAGGTATTGGTCAACTTTGTGAACAATGCAGCCAAATATGCGCCGGACTCCCTTAAAATCCTGATCCGCATTAGCCGCGAGGACGGCTTTGTCAAAATCGCCGTTACCGATAAAGGTCCCGGGATCAGCCCCGGCCATTTATCCCGTATTTTTGACCACTATTACCGGTCCGGCCAGCACAATGTTTCCGGCCTGGGCCTTGGTTTGTACATCAGCAAGGAGATTATCAGGCGGCACGGCGGGCAAATCGGGGCGGAAAGTGAACCTGGTAAAGGCAGCACCTTCTGGTTTACGCTGCCCTCGGTAAACTGATATTTTTTCCGCGCAGACCATATTCACTTCATCTTTCCGTTAACGGAATATTTTTAATGATGCCGGTCAATTTTACAACTTGCAGGAATGCGGGATAAATATGCTAACTTGCCTTACATTCGCCGAATAAACCAATTAATCTTACCCCTATGGATTTCGCTGGTGCCGCGTTGGCTTTGATACTCATCCTTGGTTTGGTGCTTTATTTCCGGTTAAGAAAGCAGCGGCAAAACCGGGAAAACAGTGCGGAGGATTATAAGCGTCTGTTCGACGGCATTCCTACACCTATGTATATCTATGACGACCAAACTTTCCGCTTCCTGGCGGTAAACGATGCCGCCATTGAGCAATACGGCTATACGCGGGAAGAATTCCTGAATCTCAAGATCACCGATATCCGGCCGCCGGAAGAGATTCCAGCACTGCTCAAATTTCATGAAGCCTTGCCGGAAGGGCATGTGAATGCGGGCCGCTTGCTGCATTGGAACAAGGCCCGGCAACGTTTTTATGTCAGCGTTTATACCCATTTTACCATTTTTGAAGGTAAAGGCGCCCGGCAGGTGCTGATCGTCAATATCGACGAAAAGATGCGGGCCGAGCAGGTCATCCTCGAGAAATCCGCTGAACTGGAAAATATGCTCGACAGTATCACGGATGGCTTTTACGCCCTAAACAAGAACTGGGAAGTGACCTTTATGAACAAAGCCGCCGAACAGGCGCTGTCCTGCACCAGGGCGGAAGTAATGGGCAAAAATCTATGGGACTTTTTCCCGCGTTCCCGCGAAGGCCGGTTCTACGCTGAATACGAACGGGCCATGAATGACAGAATCAGTGTGCATTTTGAAGAGTTATATGCGCCGCTCGGGGTTTGGGGTTCCATGAATGTCTATCCGACCAAGGACGGTATCGCTGTTTATTTCGTCGATATTACCGAACAAAAAAAGATCCAGGAAAAGATCTATAACGACGGGCAGAACCTCCGCGCGATCATCAACAATACCCGCGACCTCATCTGGTCAGTAGACCGGCAATCTCAGATTATTACCGGTAACCAGGCTTTCTGGGACCGCGTAAAAGAGCTCACCGGTAAAAATGAAGAGGAAATCACGAATGCCGATTTCGTGCAGGAACGAATGAAGGTCTTTTTCGAAAGCTATGAAAGGGCATTTACAGGTGAGGCTTTCAGCATCGTCAGGCAGCGGGAGGTCGATGGCAAACAGGTTTACGAGGAACTGAGCTTTAACCCGATCCGTAATCTGCGCGACGAGGTAATCGGCGTGAACTGCTTCCTGCGCGACATCACCGAGTCGCAGGAGTACCTGCACCAGATTGAAAAACAAAACGAGCGGCTGCGCGAAATCGCCTGGATCCAGTCTCACCGGGTCCGCGCGCCTGTCGCGAATATCCTGGGCCTTACGCAGCTTTGCGACCCGAATGATTCGCCCAATGCCGGGCTTATCCCGATGCTCAAAAAAGCAGCGGAAGACCTGGACCGGGTGATCATGGAAGTTACTGTACTGACGGAAAATCTTTGATCTCATCCTCCGTCCATTCCTTCTAGCGGATAAATCACTAAATTTACAAAAAGGCTATTCATCAGAAAAATGTTAAACGAAACCTTAACTGCTTTTTATGAGCGCGACCTCCGCAAACTGATCGACGAGATCAACCTGTTCGAAAATGAAGCTGACCTCTGGCGCACCGCCGGTACGATCAGCAATCCCGCAGGAAACCTGGTGCTGCACCTTACGGGCGGTATGAACCACCACATCGGGTATACACTCGGCCACACCGGCTACGTCCGTGACCGCAGCCTGGAGTTCAGCCAGAAAAATGTGTCCAGGGAGCAGCTCGTCGCGGGGGTAGAAACTCTCATTCAGGTCATCCGGCAAAGTCTGGCAGCCCTTACGCCCCAGCAACTGGAGGGTGAATTCCCCTCCTTCTTTGACCAGCCGGGAACCAGTACCGCTTATGTGCTGATCCAGTTACTGGCGCACCTGAATTATCATTTGGGGCAGGTCAATTACTTACGGCGGATGCTGGGCTCAACAAATGCGTAAAGCTACTGCCACCGCAGTTCGTTTTTTTCTTTAACATTAACTTTTTATTTCCCTAACTTTATCAAAACGTTCTCCCGTCATGACGGATTATAAGCAATGTACCGATATTGAATTGCTGGACCAGTTAAGGTCCGGCGACCGGCTGGCGTATGCGGAGATCTATCACCGGTATAAGTTTATCCTGCACCAGCATGCCTGGAACAAGGTGCGGAACAAGGAGGAGGCGCAGGATATTTTGCAGGAGGTGTTTACGAACCTGTGGCTGAAGCGGGAGACTATTCACGTTTCCAGTAATCTTTCGGGGTATTTATACAGCGCGGTGCGGAACCGGGTGCTGGACTATTTTGCGCACAGCGAGGTGAAGCTGAAGTATATCAATAATGTCAAGCCTGACCTTTCCGAGGTAGCGACCGATCACCGGGTTAGGGAGAACCAGCTGCGGGCCATCATTGAAAAAGAGATCGCGGAACTGCCGCCGCGGATGCGGGAGGTTTTCGAAATGAGCCGTAAACAGCACATGACCCATAAGGAGATCGCCGAAGCCCTGGGTACTTCCGAAGAAACGGTCAAAAAACAGGTTTCCGGCGCGCTGAAGGTTTTAAGGGTGAAACTAGGTTTATTCGTTTACATCTTCCTCCTGATCCATTTTTAAATGCGGCCGGATGTTAAAGATGAGCTGATCCGGAAGATCAGGGAGCTGGAAGATGCCCGCGATGCTGCTGTCAACCCTTTCAACTCAGTGAGATCGGCCGAACGTTCTGTCTTTGATATCCTGGTGCCTTTGTTTTCCCACGATGGATTTGATTTGGAATTCCGGCATGGGCCTGGCGATAATGGCGTAGATTTTATCGCGCAAAACGAAAACTCATCCGAAAAGTTCGGTATTCAATTTAAACACCGGCGCACGCCGGTCACTGGCGAAGCTGTACGCGAATTGATCGGGACGGCGATAATCAACGCTTATCCCCGGATGTTCCTGTTTTCTTCATCGGGTTTTACCCGGAGTTGTTATGCGGATGCACAGCGGGTCGACCCGGTAAAGATCGAGCTGCTGGGTATCGATGATATCAAGAACTGGGTATCACGGATCGAGGTCGAGGCTGATTTGAACAAATTAAACTTTGAAGGGATCATCAAAATCGTCAGCAAGACCTTTATCGGGCAGATTGCTAAGAACCCCGGTTTTTTGCAGAACCTGGAATGGCGGGATATGGAAAGGGTGATTGCTGAATTGTTCGAAGGACTGGCTTTTAAGGTTACGCTAACCCCGCCAAGTAAAGATGGCGGCAAAGATATCATACTCGAATGCAAACGGCAAGGGGAAGAGGTGTCCTATATTGTTGAGGTCAAACATTGGAGGTCCCTACAACGCGTTGGGCAGGAATCCGTCAAAGACTTTCTCAAGGTGATCTGCCGGGAAAAACGGCAGTCGGGTCTTTTTCTTTCGACGTACGGCTTCACCGGGAACGCTTTTGAGGGGATCAGCGAGATTGAAAGAAAAAAGATCAGTTTTGGCGACCAAAGCAAGGTCGTGCTGCTTTGTAAAAACTACCTCAAAGTTAAATCCGGTATCTGGACCCCGCTGACGGACCTGCAGGAATTACTTTTCGAAGAAACGTTCTAAGAAACTCATAAAGTACGGATAAGCATTGTCATACACTTTCATTGCGTTTTGTAGCTTCCCGAGGTTACATTGCCAATGCCTGAACATTATGTCTGTGCAAAATTTCTAACATTTGACAGGGATATCCGATAAATAACTCAGGCACTAATCAGTAATATTCCATACTTTAGATTTTCATTTGACTTTTGTTCAGGACCTGACGTCGCCCCACCTGCAAAACCCCTGAACGTTAGCAGCTTTTGCACATAAACTCTTCAAGTAAAATAGTTTCACCTAAAAATTGATCATATGCATCTCCTTTTGATTTATGGCCATAAAATGCTTTCAAAACTTTCCCTGACGGCTTTGGCGGTTTTCTTTTGTTTATCCGGATGGTCCCAGTCTTCATTGCCGGTCAATCCACGAATATTAAACAAGCAATGGGATGCTTACTGGATAACACATGCGGAGGCACAAGCAGATATAGCCGGTGTGTTTGAATTTCGGAAATCTATTGAAATTAATAAGTTACCGGTGTCTATGATCATTCACGTTTCTGCAGATCAGCGGTATAAGTTATACGTCAACGGGCAGTATGTATGCAATGGCCCGGCCCGGGGAAGCTTGTCAAATTGGAATTTTGAAACCGTTGATATTGCTCCTTATTTAAATGTAGGTAAAAACGCAATTGCAGCACTGGTTTGGAATTGCCTGGATATGTCGCCTACGGCGCAGGATACCTATTGGCAGACCGGATTTATCATGCAGGCGGATGCCAGCAAGGACAGCGTGTTTAATTCGAATAAAACCTGGAAAGTGTTACACGATACCGCGTATTCTATGTATCTAGTCGAAGGGCTATTTGCTTATGCTGCCGGGCCAGGTGAAAAATTCGATGGCGAAAAACATCCCTGGGAATGGAAAAAAGCAAGTTTTAACGACAGCAGTTGGAAAAATGCTTTAGAGACAAACCAGGGCATGCCCAACAATGGCATTACCAAACAATGGAAACCGGAAAGGATTTTAAGTGCCAGGCAAATTCCTGCTATGGAACGGAAACAACAATTTTTTAAAGCGATACGCCGGGCTGAGGGAATTAATGCAACGGCATTACTTCAGCATAAGGAGCTGGCCATACCTGCCCATGTCACCGTAAAAATTTTACTGGATCAGGGGGAATTAACTACCGCGTACCCCTCATTACTATACAGTGGAGGTAGCGGTGCCCGGATAAAACTTACCTATGCCGAAAGCCTTTTTATCCCAGGTGATACCAGCAAAAAAAGGATTAATACAAAAGACATGCAGAAAGGCAATCGCGACAGCATCGATGGAAAACTGTTAATCGGCAACTATGATATTTTTATTGCTGACGGGGGAAGCAACAGGGAAGTAGAGCCGCTTTGGTGGCGATGCTTCCGGTATGTGCAGATGGAGATAACAACAAAAGAAGAACCACTTGTATTACAGCAATTCGGAAGTTTTTTTACAGCCTATCCTTTACAAAAAAAAGCAACTTTCGCCAGTAGCCAGCCTGTGCTTGGCGATATTTATGAAACTGCCTGGCATACACAACGCTTATGTGCCGGTGAAACGTTTTTTGACTGCCCCTATTATGAACAAATGCAGTATGTCGGTGATACGCGTGTCCAGGGGCTTGTAACCTTTTACGGTTCCGGCGATACGGTGCTGTGGCGTAAGGCAATTACAGATTTTTACGAATCCCGCCAGCCTTTTGGTTTGGTCATGTGCGCCTTTCCGGGTAACCGGGTCCAGATAATTCCGTCTTTCTCCCTGTTATGGATAGCTATGCTGAATGACTACCGCATGCATTGTTCGGATGATGCACTGATAAGGAAAATGCTGCCTGCTGTAATGGATAATTTGCAATGGTTTCAAGATCATCTCCAGCCAAATGGGATGCTGGGTAAACTGGAATGGTGGAATTTCATTGATTGGGTTAAGGATAATAGTTGGGAACGGGGCGTGCCTTCTTCTGATAAAAATGGTCAATCATCCATTAACAGTCTTATGTATGTATACGCCCTGCAGCAGGCCGTGTCATTACTTGACAGCTATGGATATACACAGCAGGCAGCACGCTATGCTGCAACTGCCAGCAGCATAAAAGCGGCGGTATACAAAACGTGCTGGGATGAAAAAAAGCAGCTGCTGGCAGATAATGCAGATAAACAGCATTACAGCCAGCATGCGCAGATCCTGGCAACCCTGGTTGATCTATTACCCTTAAAAAAACAGCAGCAACTGATGCTGAACACTTACCAAAACGATTCAATTGCGGCTTGCAGTTATTATTTCCGTTTCTACCTGGCAGAAGCCATGAGGAAAACGGGACTTGGGGGCAGGTATATAGATATGTTGCAGCCGTGGAAAAGTATGCTGGCAAACGGGTTAACTACGTTTTCGGAAGAACCGGAACCGTCTCGTTCAGATTGTCACGCATGGAGTGCTTCGCCTGCGTATCACCTTTTATCGCTGGTATGTGGCATACAGCCGGTAGGGCCGGGATTTAACAAAGTAAAGATCGCTCCTAACCCCGGCAGCCTTGAATGGCTGGACGGGAGCATGACACATAAGTCCGGTGTAATTCATGTAAAACTTAAACAATCAAAAACCGGCCTCCTTAGTGGCTTAATAACCCTCCCCAAAAAACTATATGGCTATTATGAATGGAAAGGAAAAAAGATAAAATTGAAGCCCGGTATAAATTATATTCATACGTGAGGTTTGATTCAACTAAAACTGCCACTTTTTATATTAATCTTGGTACGCCTCACAAATCATTAAATTTATTTTAATTCCCGATACCCCCTGCCGGTGTAATGCCCGTCTTACCTTTATATGCAAGAGGAAGACATCAAAGCTTTACTGGAGAAATATAAAGCAGGGACGATCACGGACGCTGAAAAGGCGGTGCTGGATCAGTGGTACCTGCAGGTGGCGGCGGATAATTCGCAGGAATTGTCCGAGGCGGAGCGGTTGCAGACCTTTGACAGCGTGCAGCAGCACCTGGAAGCGTTGACAGCTGCAAAACCGGTCAGACGCTTATGGTTGCGGATCGCGGCTGCGGCCTGTTTATTGATCGGGCTTTCCTTTGGCGGCTATTTGCTGTTGCACAAACCGCAGCCGGCACAGCAGATCACGCAACAGCAGCCCGATGTCCAGCCGGGCCATAACCAGGCCACGCTGACTTTGGCTAACGGTCAAAAGATCGTTTTGACCAAAGGCCTGAAAGGGCAATTAGCGACCCAGCACGGCACCATCATCAGTGCCGATAACAATATCAGCTATGATGCCAAAGCGAACGAACAGGTCAGTTATAATACGTTAGCCACCGCGCAGGGCGAGCAATCGCCCTACCCGCTGGTTCTGGCAGACGGCACGAAAGTCTGGCTGAATGCGGAATCATCCATCACCTTCCCAACAGCATTCAACGGCAAGAAAAGAAACGTAACGCTCACCGGCGAAGCCTATTTCGAAGTGGCACATAACAGCAAACAACCCTTTAAAGTTGAAGCAAACGGCCAGACCATCGAAGATATCGGCACCGCCTTTAACGTCAACGCCTATACCAATGAACCGGTATTCAAAACCACGCTCGTTGAAGGCAGCATCAAGATCAACAACATCACACTTATACCCGGACAACAAGCAAAAAACACCAACGGAACCATTAAAGTCATCAGCGATGTCAATACCAAAGTATACACCGCCTGGAAGGACGGCTATTTCCGCTATGAACTGGAAACCCTGCCGGAGATCATGCGGGAATTCGCCCGCTGGTATAAGGTGGATGTGGTCTTCGCTACACCTCCGACCGACCAGCAGTTCAATATGAAGGTATCGCGAAAGGCGACTTTAAACCGGGCCCTGCAAATCCTGGCTAACGGCGGTATCCGCTATAAGCTGGAAGGCAGCAAACTGATCATCAACCCCTAAAAACATAAATTATTGATCGGACACCCAAAAAAAGAAAGGAGCAAAGCAGGAATAGACATTTACATAAACAACGGAAACGGGTAGCCCCTAAAAGAAAGAAACCGGAAGTGCTGGAAACACTGCCGGTTAATTCGGGCGACCCTTTAAAAAATCACGCGAGTAATCTTTAATCATTCACCCAAACATTACAAAAGTATGCAATTAAACCACAGGTTTAAAATGCAGCCGCAGGCGCGTTTTATTCCCCGTAAACTCTTACTGGTTATGAAGTTAACCATATTCCTGATGACCATTACTTTTCTCCAGGTATCTGCGACGGCTTTTTCGCAAAAGATCAACCTGAAGGAAAAGAATGTGTCGATCGACAAGGTGTTGAGCCAGATCCAGGACCAGAGCGGCTATGAGTTCTTTTACAATGCGAGCGCGCTTAAACAAGCGGGCACTGTCACCATTAACCTCAAGGATGCGACGGTGCAGGATGCGCTGGACGAACTGTTCAGGAACAAGCCTTTCTCTTACAGCCTGGATAATAATACTATCACCATTAAGGAAAAACCCACCAATTTCCTCGATAAGCTTAAAGACAAGGTTAAGGAATTTATCGCGGCGACGGATGTGACCGGAAGGGTCATAGATGAAAACAATCAGCCGTTGTCTGGTGCGACGGTCACCGTCAAAGGCACCAATAATGTTACTACAACCGACTTAAACGGTTTCTTTACGCTGAAACAGGTTCAGCCTGACGCCATCATTGTGATCACCTTTATTGGTTACGATAAAAAGGAACTTCCTGCTGCGGCTAACATGGGAACCATTAAACTCAATACAGCCAGCAGCCCTTTGGATGAAGTGAAGGTAATGGCCTATACGCGGGAATCGGAAAGATTGAGTGTGAGCAACTCGGTTACGATTAAGGGCGCGGATATCAACAATCAGCCCGTTCAGAATCCGTTGTTGGCATTGGAAGGAAGGGTACCGGGATTGTTTATAACCCCGTCAAATGGTTTGCCCGGCAGCGGCGTCAGTGTTCGTATCCAAGGTCAAAATAGTATTCAGTCAGGCAATGATCCCCTGTATGTGATTGACGGCGTTCCTTATCCTTCGCAAACACTTTCAACGACTGGCATAGGAGCGTTTTTAGGCAAATCATCTGGTACACAACAAGGAGGCTATGGCAGTCCCATGAGTTATATCAATCCAAACGATATTGAATCAATTTCCGTGCTAAAGGACGCAGATGCTACGGCAATATATGGTTCCCGGGCCGCAAACGGAGCAATCATAATTATTACGAAAAAGGGAAAGGCAGGGCCGACTAAAATGGATGTCAATTTGCAACAGGGCTGGGGAAAGGTACCCCGGGAGTTAGACCTGATGAATACACAACAATATGTGCAAATGCGAAACGAAGCGATAAAAAATGATAATATAGCTATAGACCCTATTTATGATTCTGACATCAATGGCCTTTGGAATACTAACAAATATACAGATTGGCAAAAAGTATTGATTGGTGGAACAGCCCAGTATAGCAATGCTAATCTTAATATTTCCGGCGGCAGCCCGAATATTCAATATTTAATAGGTGGAACTTATAATCGTCAAACCAGTGTTTTTCCCGGAAATTTTGCTGACCAAAAAGGTGCTATGCATGTCAGCCTAAACAGTACCTCGCAAAACCAACGGTTCAAAATGCAATTTACTGCAAGCTATTTAGCAGACAACAATCAATTACCCAGCGCCGATTTAACTAGTAGTGCCTTAACATTGGCTCCTAATGCGCCGTCTCCGCTCAATACCGATGGAACACTTAACTGGGCGCTAAATTCAGCAGGCTCAACAAGTTGGAATAATCCGCTTCAATATTTGTATGCTACTTATCAAATCAAGTCCGACAACTTAATTAGTAACACCGTCTTAAGCTATACTATTTTGCCGGGGCTGGACATTCGGACTAGTTTGGGTTATAATAGTTTAGGAATTGATGAATATCAAGCTCAAAGGGCGCAATTTTATCCCCCTTACATTCTAACCTTATTGGGAACTCATGCGAGAAGGGCGGCATATAGTTATAATAATATTGACACGTGGATCGTCGAACCGCAGATTTCTTACAAAACAAATATAGCCAAAGGTAATTTACAAATATTGTTGGGGGGGACTATCCAACAGAACAACTCGAAAGGCCTTAATCTGAGCGGAGTAGGATATAATAGTGATGCCTTGCTTACAGATTATCTTTCTGCGGATGTAAAATCCGTTAATTCAACAGTTCAGTCCACTTATAAATACGACGCGATCTTTGGCCGGATTAACTATGCCTGGGAGGATAAATATCTTCTTGACCTGACTGCCAGACGGGATGGTAGCAGTCGATTCGGTGCCGCTAACCAGTTTCACGATTTTGGCTCGGTAGGGCTTGGTTGGATATTTAGTGAGGAATCCCTGTTTAAGAACGTTCCATTTTTGAGTTTTGGCAAAATAAGAGCGAGCTTTGGCACAACCGGTAGCGATCAAATAGGAGATTATCAATACCTGAATTTATATAGGACTGTAAGTACTGCTGTATCGTATCAGGGAGTAACCGGCGTAGCTTCTAATGGCTTACCAAATCCTTATTTACAATGGGAAGAGACCAAGAAATTACAGGCAGGATTGGATCTCGGTTTTTTAAAGGACAGGATATTGTTTACCATAAATTATATTTACAACCGAAGTTCTAACGAGTTAGCTAGTTATCAATTACCATCAATTGCCGGAGCGAGCATAACTGAAAATTTGCCAGGTACTGTCCAAAATACAGCATGGGAATTATCAGCGACTACGGTCAATGTAAAAAAAGGCGATTTTAGGTGGACCACCGGTATCAACTTAACCGTTCCGAAAAATAAATTGGTCGCGTGGTCAGGTACAGGCATAGGAACTACGTATTTTATTGGTCAGCCAATCGGTTCAATTTTGCGGTATCATTTTCTTGGAGTAGATCCGACAACGGGTCAATTCCAGGTCGCTGATAGTCATGGAAACCCTACCAGTACGCCAAATCAATCCACTGATGAAAAAACTTTGATTAACCCTTTTCCAAAATATTACGGTGGAGTTCAAAATGGTTTCAGTTATAAAGGGTTCTCTTTAGACTTCTTATTCCAATTCGCAAGGCAAACGAAGCAAAATTTTTATTTTGGACCTAGTCTGCCAGGTACGTACAACTTTAACGAACCCGTGTGGATCCTTGACCGGTGGCAAAAACCTGGAGATGTTGCGCCGTTTCAGCGTTACAATTCTGATTACAATTTTTATAGCCAGTATTCAAATGCTTTAAACAGCGACGCCGCTTACTCAGATGTATTTTATGCGCGCCTTAAAAATCTCTCGTTATCTTATACGCTACCTTCAGAATTGATTCAAAAAATACACTTTCAATCTTGCAAGCTATTTGTTCAGGGAGAAAATTTGTTCACCATTAGCAATTTTAAAGGATTAGATCCTGAAACAGGAGTGACTTCTTTACCTCCGCTTAGGATACTGACGGTAGGACTCCAAATTACACTATAGATAATAAGAACAATTGTTTTTTAGACAGTCGCAGTAGAGGTTTATTTTAAAAACAAAAAATCATGAAAAATTATATAAATAATAAAAGGACACAGAGTTCGCCTATTTGGGCGCTAGTCGGTGTATTCAATAGTCGATTGTTCAAAATATCGAGAGCGATAGCAACCGCCGGCATTGTAATCTTCATTGTGACCCAAACCAGCTGCAAAAAGCTAACCGATGTGCCGCCACCAAGCACATCACTTACGGGAGCCAGTGTTTATGCATCCGATGCGACAGCCATAGCGGCACTAACGGGTATTTATGCCAGAATCAGCGCATTACCAGTGACAAATGTTGGCTTTATACCTTCGTTGAGCGTATTTTCCGGACTTTCTGCAGATGAATTAACCGTATATAATGGTGTTAACAATTCGACGGTATTAGCTTATTATCGAAATACATTGTCTGCCGGTTCTACATTCAATAATTATGGCAGTGAATTTTGGGCAGCTACTTATGGTACTTATATTCTTCAATGCAATGATGCCATTACCGGGCTAACCGCATCAACCACCGTGACGCCAACCATTCGGAACCAACTGCTTGGCGAAGCTAAATTTATGCGAGCCTTTTTTTATTTCTATCTCGTTAATTTATATGGGGATGTGCCGCTGGCTCTTACGACGGACGTTAGAATTAACTCGTCCCTATCGCGTTCCCCTAAAGCCGAAGTTTATCAGCAAATTATTGCAGATCTTCGAGACGCGCAACATTTAATGAGCCCGGGTTTTTTAGATGGGACATTACTTAAAACAACCACAGATCGGGTAAGGCCTTCACAATTTGCTGCTACCGCCTTGCTTGCTCGCGCTTATCTATATTACGGTAATCTGACGAATGATGCGAGTCAATATGTGAAGGCTGATTCCGCCGCAACCGCAGTAATAACAAACAATAGCTTTAGTCTGAGTACATTAAATAATGCGTTTTTGAGGTCGAGTTTGGGCAACAATGAAGCGATTTGGCAATTGCAACCAGTAACATCTGGAATCGTTTCCAACACACAAGATGCAGATTTTTTTGTATTGCCTTCAACAGGGCCTACTTCTAACAATTATGCCTATTTAAATAACTCTCTCTTAAACAGTTTTGAACCAGGGGACAACCGCAAAACAACTTGGATAGGGAGTATTACGGTTTTAGGTTCAACGTATTATTACCCATTTAAATATAAGGTCAGTAAAAACAATCCTAATTTTCCATCCAGTCCGCCAGTTACCGAATATAGCATGATACTTCGATTGGGCGAACAATACTTGATCCGGGCTGAGGCGCGGGCACAGCAAAATAATACTTTAGGAGCACAGGCTGATTTAAACACGATTCGAAACAGGGCAGGCCTGGCGAATACAACAGCCAGTGACAAAGCGTCCCTATTGACCGCCATTCTGCATGAAAGACAAGTGGAACTTTTTACCGAATTGGGGCAACGCTGGCTGGATTTGAGAAGAACTGGGACTGTTGATGCTGTAATGGGTACAAGCGGAGCCTGCGCAGCAAAAGGCGGTACTTGGAGTAGCTATCAACAACTTTATCCCGTGTATATAAGCGACATTCAACTTGATCCGAAGATTAAACAAAATAATGGATATTAATGGGAATAATTATAAAAAAGCCCTACTGCTCATGAATGTATTGTGGGGCTTGTTTGCCTAGCAATTATTACCCTATGGTAAGAATCCGCGCCGAAAAAAAAAATGGCGTATAGTCCGAGACAGCCCATCAAAGCTTCATCATAGGCAGATAGTGCATTCTTAGAGACTTATGCTATCCTTTACATGGCCAAAATACAAGGTTATCAAAATGTAAGAAAAAATAGTTCCCTTACGAAATTGAAGCCGAATTAATTAATGTTAGTTAAAAAAGTGGCAAACCAGGTACGAGCAGTAACGCGCAGACCAATTTAGAAAGAGGCGATTAACTGCATTGCTGAAAAACCGTTCCGGTAAACCAATTCCGGACAAGTACGATTATCCACGGCTTGCTCGACTTCCACCGGAACGGTTTATAGAAATTTGTGCATTTGATAATCATAATACAAACCTGACTTGAACGCTTTTTTCTGTGATAGCTATACTAATTACACCCCTTATTAAAAACGACAATGAAGCGATTTTTTTTTATAATAATATTATGGATAACTACTATCAATGCGTTATGTGCACAAGGTCGTAAGTTATCAATGTCTTGCAAACCGATCCTTGATACCAGCCAATTGGGTAAATGGCCCCAATTGGGCGGAACTGAAATTAGTCCAAGCGGAAAATATTTAAGTTTTGATATTCAGACACCCGCTTCAGGAAATAGAATTTGTGTTATCAGGGACAGTAGCGGATTATGGCAACGCCAATATACTAATATTAGTGATTTGTATTTTTCCAAAGACGAGCGTTTCGTGCTATTTCAACAAAACGATAGTCTGCATTTTTTAAAATTGGGTCAACATGACACCGACCGTGTAATTGTCGTTCGTTCTTATCAGCATCCGATAAAAAATTCAGGAAAATGGATTGCTTATACGGAGAAATCTTCCGAAAATACGATCTTAATGAATTTGCTTACAAATAAGCAACAAGATTTAGGAAAGGTATCGGTATTGGGTTTTAGGAAAAACGAAGATGGGCTATTTCTAAAAAAAACTTATCTAAAAGATGACCTGAATTTTGTCGAATTAATTTACCTAGAGCTTTCATCATTAAATGAACAATCAGTATGGAAGGGAACTAACGGGGAAAGTATTAGTAATCTCAGCTTTGATAAAAAGGAACAAGAGGTGACTTTTCTGACCACTAAAAAGTCAGGCAACAAGAAGTTGCGCTCACTTTGGTACTATTCAATAGGCATTGATAAAGCGATAGAAAGGATACAGGATGATGACGCGAAGATGCCATCAGGTTATGAGCTTAGTGATTTTGTCGGTTTTAGTGGAAATGGCAAATGGCTGTTCTTTAACCTATTGCGTTGTAAAGCGCCTCAAGATACTGTGGCAGACCACAAAGCAACCTTAGCCAAAGTCAATGTTTGGAGCTATCGAGATCGGGAAATGCCGTCGTTTCCTACAGAAAAGGTAGCCGAATTTCGGGAAAGGCTCGAACTTGCCACCGTTTCTGCAACTGGTAACATTTTTCGCCGATTGCCAGGCAGACTGTATATCAGTCCGGAGCAGATACCAGGAAATTTGATCGTGTTATTAGAAGATGACTCGACACGATGCGCTGATTCACGTCATAATTTCTCGTACCCATCGTCTACTTATCTCTTTGAACCAGTATCTGGCAAAAAAAAGCTAATCACAAAAGATAAAACTGAAAAGTTTTATTTTTCCCCAGATAATCAGTGGTTTATTTATTTTGATAAAAATAAAGGAAGTTTCATTAGCTACAATATCAGGTTAGGCAAATCGTACAACTTAACGGCCAAACTTCCAGTATCCGTTTTATCAGATTACACAGAAGATCTGCAAAAGACAGCGGTAGATCATATTATAGGATGGGTAAAGGAGAAAAAGTGCCTGTTGCTTTATGATAATTATGACATATGGCGAATTGACCCCTTCAACAAACAGGCTGCCGTTAATATTACTCGCGGATATGGATTGGCTCATCATATTAAACTTCGATCGATAAACCAAGAACCGCGAATCTATTCCGTGGGGGATACTATACTTTTAACGGGTTTTAATATAAATAATAAATACAATGGTTTCTTTCGTCAAATTATCGATTCAAAGAATGGCCCTCAACTTCTTTATATGGGACCATATCTATTTTACCGAACAATTTCACAAGTGCCGCCGGCAGGAGAAGAATTAAATAGTGGTATGGTTCCCCAAAAAGCATCCATTGGTAATTTTTGGATCGTAAAGCGTCAGTCCGCAATAGACGCGCCCAATTACTTTTTTACTAAAGACCTAAAATTATTCAAGCCGTTGACAAACCTGGAGCCGCAGTCAAAATACAATTGGCTTATCACAGAGTTAATCAACTATAAGCAATCAGACGGAACAAATGGTCAGGGTGTGTTGTATAAACCAGAGAATTTTGATCCGTCAAAAAAATATCCTGTCATTTTTAATTATTATCAATGGTTTTCTCAACGCATTTATGAATTTCCGACGCCCAACTGGATGACCGACAATATCAATATTCCGTGGTTTGTGAGCCATGGCTATTTAGTTTTTACACCAGATATGCGCTTCGGTAATGCCAGTTTAACTAATAAAACGGTTGGAAAATCTGCCCTTAATTCAATTGTTGGAGCCGTAAATTATTTGTCAAAATTAAGCTATGTTGATAAAAAAAGAATGGCTTTACAGGGTCACAGCTTTGGAGCAATGGAAACTAATTATCTGGTCACGCATAGTCATGCGTTCGCTGCTGCTGCCGAAATGTCTGGTGTCACTGATGCAGTTAGTGAATACCTGAGTTTACTTCCGACTGATGAAAATTCTCGGGATACACGCGATAATCAGAACCTATGGATTTATGAAGTAGATCAAGTTAGAATAGGTGCTACGTTATGGAAACGTCCAGACCTTTATTTCGATCTTTCTTCGGTGCTTCGAGCAAATTACGTAACCACACCTTTACTCATTACTCATCAGCGCCGCGATGGGGCTGTAAATTGGCAGCAAGGGGTCGAGTTTTACATGGCTTTAAGACGGCTGGAAAAGCCATCCTGGATGCTGCAGTATGACCAAGAAAACCATAGCCTTGGTATTAATAGCGCAGCAGCTAAAGATTACACTATCCGTCTCACTCAGTTTTTTGATCATTACCTCAAGGGCCAACCGCCCCCTGAATGGATGACGCGCGGCATTCCCGATAGTCTAAAAGGCATCAAATCCGGTTATGACCTCGATCCCGATGGTAGCTGTAGTCCTAATTGCCCGATCTGCAGCAAGCAAGATTATCGGACTTATTATAAACTCATTCAAACTCAAAAAGAATAACACTATGAAAATAATAAAAAGACTATTCTATGTTTTGCTTTTAACTCCATTATTAGCACATTCCCAAAGTGTTAATTTCCAGCAGACACTCAGTTGGCAGCAGATATTGCAACAAGCCAAACAGGAAAATAAATACATTTTCGTGGACTGTTACGCTTCCTGGTGCGGCCCCTGCAAAATGATGGACAGAGATGTCTATACGGATCCGCCAGTTGGAATTTACATGAACGAACATTTCATTTCCGTAAAATACCAGCTGGATACCGCAAAACAAGATCAGGCTGACATTAAAGCCAGGTATGCAGATGCGCATCAAATTCGGGCAGATTATAAGATCACCGCATACCCAACATTTCTCTTCTTTTCTCCGGAGGGTAAACTGGTGCACCGGGCGATGGGTTACATGGATCCTGAAGAATTTGTCAAATTGGCCCGAACAGCAACCGACCCATCGCAACAATATTACTTGCAGGCCGAAGCCTACCGGGCGGGTAAGAAAGACTATCCTCAAATGCCTGGACTGGCCCGGATGGCCAGGGAAAATGGCGACCCTAAATTTTACCAGGAACTAGCTAATGATTATATCAATAACTACTTACCACAATTAAGTGACAAAGAATTGTTCACCAAAGAAAACCTCCGCTTTATTGGGGATAATCTCGGGTTATTTCATAGCAAAGACAAGCTTTTTCAACTCATTTATCATCATCCCGTTGAAGCCGACAGTTTGGTCCATTCCAAAACCTATGCCCAGCAAGTGATTGCCATTATCATTACAAAAGAAGAAATCACTAATCAGCTCTTTCACCAGGAAGGCAAGAAAAGCGTCGCAACTACGAATAAACCGGATTGGAACGCGATCATTAATACAATTAACCAAAAATATCCATATAGCGGCAAATACGCCGACAGTTTAGTAACCCTCAATAAACTCTTCTTTTACAGATTTATAAAAGACTGGCCTTCATTTGTTTTTTCCGCCGAAGAGATCATCAGGAAATATCCTCCGCAGGAAAAAGGCATGGAATTCAGCAAAGCATCTTTAACCAGAATTTTAGGAGGTTTTCAGGCGGGCGTTGATGATGCCTATGCTTTGAATTTTCTGGCTTATTATGTTTTCGAAGGAACCGACGATAAAGAGCTCTTGGAAAAGGCGCTTGCATGGATTGATTGGTCATTAAGAATGACCGATCAAAAATCAAACAACTTTGCGCCTACCTTGGACACTAAAGCGGGAATACTTTACAAGTTAGGCAGGAAAGAGGAAGCATTGACTTTAGAGGAAAAGTCTTTAAACCTTTCAAAGAACGACCCGTCGATAAAAGCTAACCTGGATAAAATGAAAGCGGGTCTTCCAACCTGGCCGGAAATTAAATAAAAATTCAATGAAAATCTCTGATCCAATAAGAGTGACCTAATAGACAAATCATCATGAAACAGACTATCAATCACATCAAATTTATATTATCGGTATTTATTTTATTTACAACAATTAACACCGCGTTTGCCCAAACAACCGATTTCAGCGGCACCTACAAGCTCAATGAAACCAAAACCGACTTTGGCCAGGCGCCCCATACTGTATTGCCCATCAAATTTGCCGTTACGCAGGGAAAAGACCAAATCACTTTTAACCGCACTACTGTTAACGCCAATAAAGAAGAAATAACCGGCACAGAGATCCTCAAATTCGATGGGAGCATAGCTGAAAGGTCACTGCCTGATAACGGTAAACGAACTGCCAGCCTGAAATGGGCAGACAACCACCAAACTTTTACCATTAATTCAACCTCGGTCAATGCGGACCAAAGTCAAACGACCAAGATCAACGAAACCTGGTCATTGGAAGACGGAGGCAAAACCCTGGTCGCGAACCGCGAAGTAGAACAAAGCAACGGGTTCAAATACACGATCAAGGGTTATTACGATAAACAATAAGTTAGCGCCCACCACGAGATAAAAACAGTTCATATCATGAAAAAAATACTGCTTTTTTTAAGCTTTATAGCGTTAGCCGTATCCGGATTTTGCCAGGACACCTATACGGTCAGTACCAAAACCACCAAAGCTAAGGTCCCGACAACATTGTGGGGCTTATTCTTCGAGGATATCAACCGTGCAGCTGACGGCGGCGTCTACGCCGAGATGGTAGAGAACCGCAGTTTTGATTTTCCCAAACCAATGACCGCCTGGACCACGTGGCCGAATCAACGGTTACGTGATGGCATCTTTATGGTGAACAATCAAAGCGCCACGAACGCCGCCGACCCTAAATACATGTCGGTCAATTTGCAGGCCCGGGACACCGTAGGGTTAATGAACTCCGGCTTCGATGAGGGCATGGCTTTTAAAAAAATATCGTATAATCTGACCCTGCGGTACCGGCAGCAAACACCCGGTGTGCATGTGCGAATCTTCCTCTTCAACGCCAAAAACAAAGTTATCGGCAGAACAGCGTTGACCTTAGAACCAAACGCCAAAGACTGGACCAACCGGGAGATCAGCGTCACACCTACCGACACAGCGACAAAAAGCAAGCTATTAGTCATCTTTGAAGGTCAGGGCAAAATGGACGTCGACCGCATTTCCCTATTCCCATCCGACACCTGGAAAAACCGCAAAGGCGGCCTCCGCGCCGACCTCGTGCAAAAACTCGCCGACCTCAAACCCGGCTTCCTTCGCTTTCCCGGTGGCTGCATCGTCGAAGGCAACCAGATCGTCCACCGCTACCAATGGAAACACACAATTGGTAATCTCGAAGACCGCGAAATGGTCCAATCCATCTGGGCCGATGACGTACCCGACCGCCAAACCCCCGATTACATGGAATCCTTTGGCCTCGGTTTCTATGAATATTTCCAGCTCTGTGAGGACATCGGCGCAGCACCGCTACCCATCATTAATGTGGGCATGTCCTGCCAGTTTGATGCCGCCGAAGTCGTGCCCGTCAATGAACTCGAACCCTATATCACCGATGCGCTCGACCTCGTTGAATTCGCCAATGGCGATCAAACTACCTATTGGGGCAAGAAACGCGCCGAACTCGGCCATCCTGCACCATTCAACATGAAACTTCTTGGCGTTGGCAATGAAAATTGGGGCCCGCAATATGCCGAACATTTAAAAATGTTTACTGACCGGCTCAAAGCCAAATACCCCGATGTCAAATTAGTTAACGCCACCGGCTATAGTCGCAATATCCCCGTATTTACCTATATGGATAGTGTTTTACGCGCCCGGAAAGCCGATATCATCGACGAACATTTTTATGATACCCCCAAATGGTTTATGGATAATTCGAACCGGTATGATAGTTATGACCGTTCGGGTCCGAAAATCTTTGTAGGAGAGTATGCCGCGCAGTCTGACCGTATTGGTTCGATGAGAAATGTCAATAATTTATTGACAGCGCTCAGCGAAGCTTGCTTTATGACCGGCATCGAAAGGAACGCGGATGTAGTTTCGATGGCTTCTTATGCCCCATTGTTCGCCCATGTCAGCGGCTGGCAATGGACTCCCAACTTGATTTGGTTTGATAATTCGAGTTCGTATAATACACCGAATTATTATGTGCAGCAACTGTTTTCTGTGAATAAAGGGACGGATGTGGTGCCTTTGCTTAAGGATGGTAAAGCAGTTTGCGGGCAGGATAGCATTTGGGCAAGTGCTGTAGTTGATAAAAACACAAGTGAGTTGATCATTAAACTGGTGAACATGAGTTCGCGTGCATCAAAAAAATCCTTCAGGCTCGATGTCAATGTTTCGGGAACGGCGACCGTAACAAGCCTGACGGGGGATTTAAAAGCGGAAAACTCCCTCGGTTCCCCGGCAGGGATTTCACCAAAGACAACATCATTCGCGGCGAACGGTAAATGGATAAGTTTCACTGCCGGGCCCTATTCGCTCAACGTGATCAATGTCAAACTCAAATAAAACGGCCCTCTTACCATGAACGGCGCAACACTCGACGAAATTGATCATAAGATCCTGCAATTGCTGCAGGATAATGCCCGCATGGACATTAGCGAAATTGTTCGCCGCATCAACCTGAGCAAAACACCGGTTAGCAAACGTATCCGCAGGCTCCGCGACGCAGGCTACATCAAAGCCTACGTCGCGCTGCTTGACCGGGAAAAGATTGGCTGGCCGGTGCTCGTGCTGACCCACGTCCGGCTCGAAAAACAGACCACCGAATTGCTCAATGCCTTCGAGGAAGCCGTCAAGCAGCTGCCGGAGGTGCACTTCCTGCTGCATGTCTCCGGCGGCTGGAATTTTATATTGCATGTGACCGCGACCACACCCCAGGCTTATTTTACCTTTATCATGGAGCACATCAACAGCCTCGGCAATATCGGCGGTATGGAAAGCTGCTTTGTGATGAAAGAGTGTAAAAGTTTCGCGCCGTACAGCCTCTAAATTGCGATTTTCCCTTAAGGGAATTGTTTTTACTAAAAAAATTAGTATTTTCGCAATTGCGAATTAAATTTGAATTACATTCTATTTTTATATATTTATTTTTTTATCCAATTAATAAACCTGTCATATATGAAAGTAAACCGATTCGTAGTCCATGAGTTAATTAAGGAAGCAAAGAAGAAAGAAGAGTCGGTTGTTGAACCCGTCCTGGTCCTTTCCAAAACGCTTGCTGTGATCGATCCCTCTTCGGTGACCTTAATCGAAGAGATACATAAATCGTTTAGCGGGCATACCTCCCTTAAACACACGCATTTTGTCGACCGTAATGACAAAGTTTTCAAGAAGTCTTTCGAAGCCTACGTAGCAGATATGGAGGATGATAAATTCTATTCATTTTCGGAGGATTCTTTAAAAGAACTAAAGGTCGAAATAAGCAATAAGCCATTCGCTACCGGCGGCTACTACATTTATGCAGACTATGTTTACGATCATAAACGGTTTATAGGTGTTTTCCTGTTGCGCAAACGGCCCGGGCTTAACCTGATCTTTAAAGATGGCGTTTTTGCGGTTGCCCCGACGGAAAACTTGAACATCGATAAAATAGCAATGGGGTTCCGGCTAAATTATGAAATATATAAATCAGAAGCGTCTGAGCGGAGCTACATTGCCCTGATCACCAACCAGCAGGACAAGCTGTCTGGTTACTTTAAGGATTGGGTAGTGGCGGCCGGCGTGATCAGCGACGAGAAAAATACCAATCAGCTCATCAAAATCCTGAACGGCATCGATCTTCCGAAAGATGACCAGGGTAACGATAAGTACACGCGTGAAAGCTTTAAAAAAGCATGTTTTGACTTTGTCGATCAGCACCCGGATAAGGAGGTCAGCCTTAAGAATTTGAGCATCTACTTATTTGGCGAGGAAAAAGATACAGCGCTGAATGATTATGCCAATAGTAACCAGATTATCATAGATAACGAGTTCAGGCGAAATTCGGCAGCCTGGAACAAACTGATCACCATTAAAGCAAAGGTTGAGGGTATTGAACTTAATGTCGATTATTCCAAATTGAATGACAACGAAGTTGACGTTCAGGAAGATAAAAATATCATCATTATCCGCTCAGAAGAATTGGTAAAACAGATCATAGAAAAGAAAAATGCGCCAGCAAATCCTTAAGGACTTCGCCGAACTGGTGCTTCAGAAAAAGAAAGAAAATGCCGGCAATGTTCATTTTGATGGAAAATTCCTGACATTAAAACTTAATGCTGAAGAAACCGCCAGGCTAAAAACCGATGGACTGCCGATCAATGAGGAGAATGCTCAACTCGACCTGATCGCTGTATGGGATAATAATGTCTATGTCTATTTCACCATCAGGGATTTTATCAACCGGTATAAACCCGTACAAGATTTAGATGCCATTAGTGTCCTGATTGTCGAATTTGAGCATAGTTACCTCCTCAAAAACGAGCAAGAGAACAGCGAAACAACCGCTGCCATTGCCAATTACGACGCCTACCGCAGGATATTGGAGTTCCTCCTTGCCTCAGGCAGTTTTATATCGTACCCCAATACAGCTACGCGTGAGTTTGTACTGGTCTCTGAGAAAGGGGTTTTGGAAATCCAATATAACACGCTGGATGAACGCTCGCTTAACATCGACCGCCTTCCGGAGATGGCCGGGCGTTTGCAAAAAGCTTTTATAAATCCCGAGTACCAGGGTTTTTTCCGGGATGCGATCATTGATACGTTGAAGCGCTTTGATGTCAAAGAGCGGTTTTACCAGATGCTGCTCAGTCTTTCTGTTTTGCTGGACATCGCGGAACGCGATTACCTGTTTTTTATAAAACAGTTTGCGTTTGACAAAGTCAAATCTAAATTCAAGGAAGAGCGGAAAAGTTACTTCGAGGAAATAGAAAAAAGCATAGATAACGTCAATAAACAGGTCGTCGCATTTCCGCTGACGTTTTCCGCTTCCGCATTCGCCGGTTTCCAGGTAAAAGACAAACCTTTTATATTGGTGTTGATTTTAATGGCTTACGGCATTTATACCTTTATTGCCTGGCGTGTGATCAACCTTTCCAAAACTAACGTTGACGGGGTTGGAAAGGACATGGTATTTGAGGCAAGAAATATTCGGGGTATGTATGGCGTATTGTTAAAGGAATTTATGCCCGATTTCAAAAAGATCCGGGAGCGTATCAAACAGGTGAATTCACTTATTTATATTTTACGCTTCGCACTCCTTTTTCTTTTGATCATATTTGCAGCCTTTACCATCTACCAGCTGATTTTTAACCAACAACCGGTTGAACCGGGAATAAAGCCCAAACTGATTTAATATGATATTTAGAGGCGGAAGCATTAAGGATTTTATTGCACACTATGTAGGTAACAGGTCAGTCGATGGCCTGCTGAAACTCACGGGAAATTCAGCAACACCGCAGGATCCCGAAGATAAGGACATACTGACCCGGCATTTTCTGGAGCCCTTCCGGGAGGTCGATACGCTCTACAATTTCACTCACGAGGTCAAAGTCGGTCTGAACGATGTTTACCACGTAGCGACGACGATATTCGAGGACAATGACCAGTTGATAACGGGATCTGTCAACCTGGCCCAGTTACTCTTTAATAAGAGTTTGCATCCGCAGATTAACCCGGGAGATTTTTTTTGCGTATTGTTTGACGACTGCATTATAGAAGGCGAGGTCGTGCAGGCGCTGGGGGTTTATAAGTTTGAAAACAAGCAGACTTTTATTCAGTCCGAATACCAGGACAGCAAGCTTTCGTTTTCCATAAAGAAAGGATTTACCCAGGGCAAGGTGGACAAGGGTGCTTTGATTTTTAACACGGATGCTGCCGAAGGTTATAAGGTAATGGTCATCGACAAAAAAAACCAGTCTCTCGAGGCCAAATACTGGATGGATGATTTTTTGCAGCTAAAACCCGAAGCAACCGCATATTCCAATACGCAGAGCTTTCTGACCCTCACCAAACAGTTCGTTACCAGCCAGGCTGCGGATGACGGCCTGGACAAGGTTGACCAGGCTGAAATATTACGCAAGTCGGTCGATTATTTCAAAAAGCATGACAGCTACAATGAACAGGAGTTTGTCGAAACAGTACTGGGGGCGGACCAGCAGACCATGAGTTCTTTTAAGAAGTTCAAGTCGGATTTTCAACAGGAACAGGACATTTCATTTGCCGATGATTTTGAAATTTCAGGCAACGCTGTAAAAAAAGCATCCAGAACGATGAAAAGCATTATCAAGCTTGACAAAAATTTTCACGTCTATATCCACGGCAGCGAAGAGTTGATTGAACGGGGTGTAGATCCTGATACCGGAAAAAAGTATTATAAAATATATTTTGAACAGGAAAGCTAGCAGTACCGCCTGAAAGTGTGTGCCCGAACAACTGCCGGTAAACGCACCATCCTCAAGTTATTTTCTGAAAATAACCAGACCCGATGCATGCGGCGCCTGGTCCTCGTAAAAGGAAACCGGGGCAGGGGAGCCCCCGTCCAGGCTTTTACCTGTTGCCATCGCCACGAAATCATGCACCGTCATTTCCTTTTTTGCGCCCCTGCTAAACCGCTGGTAGACCAGCAGTGACCTGCGGCACAGCGGGCCGACCTCATCCGCTATCGCCTTGCTGTCCGGAATAAAGGATTGCTCCGGTACAGCTACCGTCGGCACAACAGAACCCGGGCTGATCGCAAAAACAACCGGATTAGCCTGGTGGTATTCGTTCAGGTATTTCAGCGCCGCGACAACCGTCTTAAAAGTCTCCACGTTCTGCTGGCTAAAAAAATAGCTCAGCCGTTTTTCCGGCAGGCTGCTGTCCTTGCCTTCCTTCCGGCAGCAATCCACCAGCACCATATATTCATATTTCTTTTTCAAAAAGAAATCCGTGATATCGCCCAAAAAGATCAGGCTATTGTTTAATTCTTCAAAGCTTTTATTGCCCGGCGTCCGCGTATAATTCCCCGGGATAAAAAACTGGTTCCAGCCCATGTTCTCCGAGATCCCATGTCCGCAGTAATAAAAAACAATAAAAGGATGAACCGCGTGGTCAGCCCTGATCCGCTGGTCAAGCCGGTTAAGGCCAGCCAGTAAACGTTGTTTAGTGATAAAAGAATGCTCCGCCGATAATACCAGTTCGCCTTTGGCTTTTGCCCCCTTTTCCAGCAAACCCTGCATCAGCCGCGCTGAAAGGATAGCCTCCGGCAGTTCGTCGAACGGCAGGAAGCCCGGCTCCGCGAATTTTTCCGGCCGGTGCTCATAATTTCCCGATCCCACAGAAAGATAATAATATTGGTAAACCGGCTGCGCACGGCAAACACCGGCCACCCAAAGCAGCGCTATAGCCAGCAGCCTTTTCATTTCAGATTAGCCCGCTTAAACGTGATCGAAGAATTCCGGCAGGCATCGGACAATTCGATGATCTTGCGGGTCAGGATAACGCCCATATCCGGATCCTTGATACGAAAAACATCCAGGTAAGCCTTCAGGGCGATCATATGCTGTTTAACGCTGTCATCCTCCACCAGCACCATCTCGCCGTAGTAATACGTCAGGAATTTGGTTTTCTCCGCAGCGAATGTTTTAGGGTCATCCAGGCTCGCCGCCAGCGCGCCGGCATTCTTGCAGATTTCGGTGTACACCGTATTTTGCGCCGTCCAGAAATTCTTGTTCATCTCCAGTTCCGCCGTGGCCTTCTGCTGGTTACTGAATTGCGTGATGCCGATATAAATGGATAAAGCAGTCGCCAGAAATCCAAGTATCTTGACGATCACATCCCAGGTATTATAGGTTTTGTCGTCCATATCAGTTTCTTGATGTAAAATTCAAGACCAGTCCATAAAGGCCTTTGTCCGCAGGCGGACTATTCCATTCCATTTCCTTGCCACGCGTCCTAACCTCAGGTGAAGGTAAATTCAGCAGCATACTCGAAAACTGACTCCCAGGCTTAACTTCTATGGGATGGTTAAACTTCACATAGAATTCGCCCGGCCCACCCGGCACCGCCACCACCGACCAGCGTACCGTATCTGTAAGCGGCGTACCATTCTTACACCGTTTCCAGATCAGCCTGCCATCTTTATAAAAATCAAACGACTGGCCATCCCCCGAACAGGAAGCACCCAGCGTGACCTTATAATCTTTATAGAGCCAGGTCCTGAATTCCCCGTTAGTCAGAAAGCGGACCATCTCCTCGCGGGAATGCTGCGCCCTTGCCCCAGGGGCAGCCATTAAACAAATAAACAGTAAAAGATATTTCATCAGGATAAGGATTGATAATTATTCGCTAAATTCGGTTAACGCATTGACAGAGCCTAATTTACAAAAATAAGCGCAAACCTGAACAATATTTTCAGCAAATGAAAACCCTTATCCTGGCATTAGTCGCAACACTGATCAGCAGTTGTGCTGGCGCACAAACCAAATCCGCATCCCCCATCATCGACGTCTGGGCCATAGGCAATGCCTATTATCCCGCCGGCAGCAACTTTACCAGCTACGAAGGCATTAATTTCAGCGCAAAAACCTTGCTCAGCCACAACCCCTGGGACAAAAAAAACACCCCCATACTTTCCAAAACAAACCACCGGTTCAGCAAAGACGATATCCTGCAGGCCATCAGCTGGCGGATAACCAATACCCTGGCCCGTGACAGCAAAACCCACACCATCATCCTCTATTATTGCGGCCACGGCCTCGCAGACCTCTCCGGCAGCACCTACTGGGTCCCGGGAAACATCATAACCGCCCCTGCCGACACCACCTTTGAGTTCCTGACCCAAAAACTTCTTAACACCGACGAGATCATCAAACTCATCATCGCCGCCCAGGAAAAATACCCCGCCCGGTCCCGATTCATCATCCTGTCCGACTGCTGCAGCAACCGCGTCAGCTCCAAATGGTACAGCGGCATCACCTACCACTTTCAAAACCACCAGGAAGGCACCGTCACCTACGACTCCGCCTTTATCAAAAACAAAGACAACCTCAACTCCGCGCTAAAAGCAAGCGCCGAACTCAGCTTCTCCGACCTCGACAAACCAGCGGCACAACCCAAACCCGGCAATAAAGCCACCATCAACGAATTCAGCTTCATCCCCGAAATGATCCGCTACCAAACCTTCATTAAAAACGGCAACCTGTTCTACTACTCCTCCAAAATGGGCGAGGAAACCGCCATGGTGGACGACCCCGACCCCAACCAGCTCGATTACCTCGTCGGCCCCCTCGCCCGCAGAGCCCTGCTTTATTTCAGCCAGGCCGGGCCGCGTACACTGGCCGGATTGCTTTCATTCTTAACCGGGCCTGAAGACAAAGAGATTACTTCACCTGTGCTCGTTAACCAGACGAGGGACTGATCGGGAAAAAACCAGATAAATAAAAATCACTGCAGGCCTGAAAATCCAGTAGCCCCGATGCTTTTTGTCACATTTTTTCAAATAATTGTGACAAAAGCAAAAAAAGTATGATATTTAAATAGTTATAAATCAGTTAATTGATTAGTGATCGATTTCATTTGATTATTGACAGTCACGGGTAAAATACTGCATACAAGTTTACCACTTTTTAACCCTGTTGCTTGTTAAACGCTTATAACCTATAGGAAGCTTGTCCGTTATCACAATGGAAGTGCGGAATAAAATCGAGCTACTATCCGCCTGCTTGAAGAAGCTCTCAAGCCCAAGCATCGCAAATGAATACTTATCTTTGCGGCGATCAGTTCAACCCTATTTTATGACAGCCGACCCCGAAAAAATAAAGCGATTTAATGAATGGCAGAAACACCGTATCTGGACACCTACCTTCCGGCTGTCACCGGTGGAAAAGCCGGATATGTCCCCTTTCCTGGTCCACATGACCGGCAAAGGCAGCCTTGCCAAAATTTTAAAAGGAGAAGGTTCTCCGGCTCAACGGAACGGCTATGGCTTTTTAAAGTCGGCTGTACCGGAAACCGGCGGCAGCGGAGCTTTTGACGCAGCTGTTGTTTGCTTCACTGAATCCCCGGTTTTCGCGCTTGATTTTTTCAGGTTCAGAAGCGACAAGCGCTGGATGGAAGACCAGCAGTATGGCATCGGGTTTTCCAAAGAACGGCTTATCCTTGACCACGGAGTGCGCCCGGTCGTCTGCCTGGATTCGCAGACCAATTCCGAATTGCTGGCGCTCTGCAACCGGGCGGAGGCGGGTTCGCAGCGCCTCGCTGAAGACGAAACCATCCATCGCATAACTAAAAGCCTCCTGGCCAAACTCAAGCCACTGCTATTTCCCATGCTCGAAACAACAAGCCTGCAGGGCTTCATGTGGGAAAGGGAATGGCGTTATCCTTCGCCGGCCGGATGGCAGTTTCCTCATTCAGCAATCAAACTGATCTGCTGTCCGAAAGAAGAACAAGCGGAGGTACTGAGCGCGCTTGGTCCCTTAAAACCCGGTGTCCAGGTGATCGAAAGCTGGAAGGAATACAACGAACTGACCGCGTTTCTTAAAGAGCGGGCCACCGCCCTCGCAGCCTTTAACCTGGATAGTATTTACCAGATCGAAGACGTCGGTCAACTACTAAAACTCCAGGCAGATTGCGGCTCACTGCTAAATTCATTGCACAGCTACCGGGAAAATTTAAAAGCGCTTACCCCGCAGTTCAGCGATCCTAAGCTCGACGCGCAGATCGATCATTTATGGGAATACTACCAGCGAATCGATGAACAGCTGACAGGGTGCAGGTATTATCAAAGCGTGCAGTTTGAAGAGGCCTACCAGGCCTGGGAACTTTCGCAGCGGTACGAGCAGTGACCTGCCGCCTGCGGGGCACCAGCACTGGACGTAATTATTTGACGAGGGGCTTGCATTTTCCACTGATTTTCCTTAGTTTCAACATCGATAACCTATTACCTGCTAAATTCGTACTAATTGCTAGGAAACGGGGTTTTTCCTGGCCATATTTTTGATAAGCAATCTAAAATCATTGTTTTAAGATATATTTGCCGGCAATTGCTAAAAAATGAGTCAGGCTGAATACATAAAAGACATCGCGAAGTTCGGATTAGAAAACGATCAGGAGAAACTCATGTCTGCGCTCAACGATCTCATAGAGCATTCCAAGCATACCAAGAAGGTCAATTTCGCACTACAGCTTCAGTCGATTGTTAAAGAGTCGGCCAGGGGCCAGAAGACGAATGCGCTCGTACACCATGCCTCGGATGTTTATTACAACCGCCAGGATGACCGTGATTTCAGCGAGTTGATCCTGGAAAAGCTTACGTCGGATTATACGCTGGGGAACCTCATCGCGGCGCCAGCAGTAAATCATGAACTGAAAATGTTCATTAAAGAGCATTCCTCGCTGGCATTGCTGCAAAAATATGACCTGCCGGTCGCCAACAAGGTACTGCTATACGGCCCATCCGGTTGCGGCAAGACGCTGGCCTCCTATGCGATAGCGGGCGAGCTGAAGAAAATGATGGTCGTGGTTAATTTAGGCGCTATTGTTTCTTCCAAATTAGGAGAGACCAGCAAGAACCTGTCCCGTATTTTCCGGCGCGCGGCGATAGAGGATTGCATTATTTTCATCGATGAATTCGATTCGTTAGGTAAAGTGCGTGATTACAGCCAGGACCATGGCGAAATGAAACGGGTAGTCAATACCATCTTGCAGCTTTTCGATTACCTGCCGCAAAGCTGCCTGGTCATTGCGGCTACCAATCAAAAAGATATGCTCGACGAAGCACTGATGCGCCGTTTCGATCTCCACCTTGGACTGGAACTGCCCAGTGAAAAGCAGGTCCGGGAACTGATCGACCTGGTGCTGCGGAAGGGAAATTTCGTATTGGATACCCCGCGTTCCCTTACCTCCCTGATCAAGGCAGCCAAGGGATTATCTTACTATAGTATCCAGAAAACGCTGATCACCGCGATCAAGCGCAGCCTGTTGGACGTGACCGGGGAGGCCACGCCGATAGCTGCTGTTGTAAAGACAGCCCTTTGGCGCGAACTGATTACCCAGGAACTTAAAGCACTTAAATAATACTTATCCCGCATCCGCTTCTGCAATACCGTCAGCCCGTGCAATATTAATATGTTCATTAACCAGCAGCATATCGTTGTATAACTGGCCGGTATTCTTGCCTGCGGGCATTTTTTCGGCAATTGTGATCGCTAGTGAAAATGGGTGGGCATGCTGGTAAGCCCGCTCCGCGCCCGGGAACAGTTGTTTGCTCAGCCGGCAGTTGACCCCGATCTTAAAAGTGCGGTCTTCATTAATGAGGTCGTCCAGGCCAACGCTGAAGCTGATCTTCTGCGTGTTCATATTAGGGATCGGCTTATTGACATACCGGCCGCTTTGCGACCACCGCAGCGTAGATTTTAATAGGGAATCGATGTCGTCCTCCTTTTTTAAGATATCGGCCGGCGAATGGTTCTTGAAAAAACAAAAGGCCATGTGCACCGGGCAATAGGCCATTTGGCTATTGAGCACCGGGGCAAAGCTGAAACTCAATGTCGCGGTGATGCGCAACAGGCCAGTTTTCTTTTTGAGTCTGCCGCTGATAAGGTAATCCGGGAAATGGATCGGGAAGACGGCCAGTTTTTCAGGCTCAATGGTTTCCTCAATCAAAAAAGTAATGCTGTTGTCGTCTGAAAGTAAACTTGCCTCTTCGTTGACCAGGCCATGGCCGCAAACTTTGTTCAGTAATTTATCGTTTGGCTTTGGGAATCGGATCAGCTCCAGGGAAGCGGCGTTAACGATCAATGCCTTGATCGATTGGGCGCTGATCTCCGGGTAGGTCGACTGTATACGGGCGGCGGTATTGGCAACCAAAGGTGCAGCGTAACTCGTGCCGACCCCTTCGCAGAAACTTTCCGCCGGATCGGCTGAAAGCACCTCCATTGAGGCCCTGGACCCCTGCCCAAAAAAAGCCCCGCTGTGGTGCATTTCATAATCCCCGCCGACCTCGATCACATCCGGCCGGAAGTAGTGTCTATTCAGTTTTTTGCTCGAAAAGAATGGTGTCAGATCGATATGGCTCCGTCGGGTGTAAAGGGCCGGGTATTCGCTGCTGTCTGCAATTCCTGTGAATGGCCCGCCCCGCAGGCTACCGGCCGCCGCACCGACAATTAAATTGCTCATCGCATCTGCGGGCGCGCACAAATGGGTTTCCGGCTTGCTAAAGTAGCTCAGCGCATACGCCCTCTGGTTTTCCGCAAGTTTATTATTAGCGGTGCAGATCACGACCAGGCAGTCATTTTCGTGCGCGAACCGGTCCAGTTCGCTGGCATACGTGGAATGCAGCTCGTTCAGCAGTTTTGGCTGCTGGTAGCAGACTGTCAGCACGAAGATTTTCAGCTGCGGGTATTTCGCCTTGGCCTCCCTCAACAAACGAAGAACCTCTGACTGCGCGATAAAGCCGGAATTGTTATCCAGGATCTTCATTGAAAGGACACGGGCATCGGCAGTGATATCGCCCCGGTATCCTTGTGCATACGGTTTTTTTCCCATTGCAACAAGCGCTGCGACCGCAGTCCCGTGACCGCTGCCGCCAGAGCCGTTGTCTTCATTGACCGGGCTGCCCGTCAGGTTGAAAGCCGGATCTGCAACAAGAACAGCTGCAAGCGGACTCTGGGCGCTGATACCAGTATCCAAAATACCGATCAGGGGCAGATCGGGATCTGTTCCGTTAATGATCCGGAAACCATACCCCCTTTGCGGCTGGTTGAGTTTGCCTGGCCCGATGACCGTCGATAGCGCAGAGGTTACGTTTGCTACGATATCAAAATTCTGTACGATCTCAGTGATCTGTTCTCCGGACAATCCACGGATCTCCAATTGGTTGCTGTCTGGCTGATAATTATAGGGCAGTTGCCCGTCACTTAAATAAGTTTCCAGGGCCTTAAAAATCGACTCCGAAGCGCGGTTGCTGAGCGGAAAATCAATCAGTTTGAAATTCATAAGCTCCTGCGGCTGTGCATACTGTTTGATCTGCGTGGCGGCCAGCAGCCGGAACGATTTAATATATAAAACCTTGGTGGAATACTGCGCGTCTTCGTTGCGGCCGGTCTCTTTTTCAATAAATTGCTCAATGTTACGGGCAAATTCTTTGAATTTGTTGCGGTTGACGACTGCAAAAAGCCCCTGGTGGTTGTAGTCAAAAAAATTGGTAGCCTCCAGCCCAAACTCGTTGTACCAGGGTTGAAAGAACTTACTGACGTTGAATTGCCCGTGGAACTCGATCTGGATATGATCGATATGATCGGGTACATTCAGGTCAGCGTTCCATAGTTCAGCTTTGGCTCGCTGATCCGAACGAAGCTGGTCCAGGTTGCTCTGGAAACGTAGGGCCATGCGGCGGAAATCGGTTCCCTGCTCCCTGTCATCGTCATCATCATCGATACGGCCATAGTGGAACTGGAGTTTGACGGGTTTATCAAATTGCCTGGTGGTGTTTAATTGAATGTGCGGGTGTTTGGCCATATTGAACTGAAAAACAGCGTTTAGGTGTTTTACAAATATATATTTTTCACATATATTATGAGACGCTGAAATTCCTGGCCAACTTATTTCGATACAACGCGTTTTTCATCTTTTTTAAATAGTATAATGCAGCCGATCCGCCACAGATTTACGACCTTCACCTTATGAATACTGATCACATCAAAGCCGTTTTCCGGGAATACCTGGCCGATCCGCACGCGCAGTATGCGATCCTGATCAATGGGCCATGGGGCAGCGGCAAAACCTATTTCTGGGATAATGAACTGAAACCTGTCGCCGTGACAGCAGGAAAGGAGCCGTTGTATGTTTCGCTTAACGGTATCAGCAGCCGGGCCGTGCTCGAACAGCTGCTGTTCATCAGGATGTGGAAATTCCTCAACCGCGGTGAAAACCCGCGCAAGTCGCAGTTCCTCCAGCTCATGGGAAATGCAGCATCGGCCTGGACCAGGAAGAAATTGGATATGAACTTGCCTGAATTGCTCCGGGGGCTCGCGCTGGAGTCCGGTATCAATGATCATTACCTGCTTTGTTTTGACGATCTGGAACGCTGCCAGCTGCCGCTGCCGGAAACCCTTGGTTTTATCAATGACTTTGTCGAACACTATCAGCTGAAAGTGCTCATCCTGTCCGACGAAAGCAAAGTGAGCCAAAGCCAGGCCGATTTTGCCGGCATCAAGGAAAAAGTAATCGGCCGCACCCTGAACTTCCAGCCGGACCATGCACTTATCCTGCCGCGCCTGCTGGAACGGTATGCTACGGACAACGGCGCCCTGGCCTTTCTGCGGCAGCAGGAGCCCTTCATCCGTGGCTTGCTGACCTCTTTTCAGGAAGACAACCTGCGCATCATCGATGGTTTTTTAGCTGCTGTTGTGAGGATGTACCCGGTATTCTCGGAGCGGAACGAAAAAGCAATCCGGGAAGCCCTCCTTTGTGCGCTGACCATCAGTATCGATTATAAACGCGGACGCCTGACCTCAACGGACACCGGGGACTACAAGGAGCTGTCTGTACTGGAAATGGTTGAGCAGCAAACCTCCAATCCGGGACAGGACACCGGGATGCTCCTGCCGGATTTTATCAAAGGCACTTATGCCCGGGACTTTTTCCTCCGTTTCCTGCGGGGGCAGGAAGTGTCGTTCCACCTTTGGAAACCGGTTTTCGACTTCATTCTCTCGGGTTACCTCGATGAACCCGCGCTGCGCGCTGAATTTGATGCGCGCGACCCTGACCTTATCCCGGAGTGCCCTGGTCAGGTGCCCTTCCACGGTCTTTTCGGCGATATCCAGTTCGGCAGCGATCTCGGGGTTGGTTTTACCTTCTTCCCTGCTCAGGCGGTACACCATGCGGCATTTCTCGGGGAGTTCCTGCACGGTGGCTTCGATGCGGGCCATCAGTTCCTTTTCCAGCAGGTAAACCTCGGGCGAATGCAGGCCGATCACGTTGTCGTCCAGCAGTTCGGTGGTTTTGATCTTTCGTTTGGCATAACGTTTATCCAGCCGGTTAAGCACCTGGTATTTGACTGCTGCCCAAAGATAGGTCGATAAATTATGCGTCAAAACCAGTTCCTCCCGCCTTTGCCAGAAGCTCACGAACACATCCTGGACACATTCCTCGGCTTCTTGTTCATCGTCCAGGCGGTTGACCGCTACGGCCAGCAGCTTGTCCCAGTACCGTTCGAAGATTTCGGTAAAGGCAGACTCGTCCCCTGCCTTTAACAAGGCCACCAGCTCATTATCCGTATGACCAGCCAGGGATGCCATCGATTTACTTTAAACGAATTTACAGAAAATTTAGCGTCAAAGTAAATAATTGGTTGTAAATTAGGTGTTAAGCCTTTGTGGTTATTTCCACCGCCGGTAATTGGTCCCTGCGCGTTTTAAGGGGATTTTTTTTGGCGTGCTCAACACCTTCCAGCCCTTCCTTTACGGCTTTGCTCAGTTCGCCCAGCAGGAAGCGGCGCAGGCCGGGGTCGCTGAAGAGCAGCCGCGTATCGATGTAATTATCCAAAACACGCAAGGGTTCCGCATCCCCGGTCAGCAGTTGGCAAAGCCCCGCGTTATAACGCTCCCTCAAAACAATGGTCAACTGCGAAATGGAACGATTGGGGGCATCTCTGATCACCTTGCAAAAATCGTCCATGTGGGAGGCCGGCAGCAGGTCGTGGTCAGTCCGGTGTTCGTGGAAAAGCCGGGTGATCTGTTCGATGTCACCCTCGCGGACATGCCTGCTGATCCGCTGCATGACCGCCTGCCGGCGTTGCCGTATGATATTGATATGCACCATCGAGACCTCCTCTTTGAATTTTTCCGCTTCCTCGTTATCTTTCCGGAAGTGCATCATATTCCCATAGGCCTCGTCGTTCGTTTCGCCCCGTTTGGCCGCCTTGCCGAGACCGGCGCGGACAAAGCCAAGTACCTGCTCATAGGTCAGCGAGATCAGCCCATTATCGGCAAAGTAAAAATAAAAGTCGGCGATCTGCA
>Ga0206865_1044_pt1 | contig 41283 bp, 40 predicted proteins | sample Alteio_BWOrgCont_39_FD_152628 | JGI IMG/M metagenome (GOLD analysis project Ga0206865, IMG submission 152628) | Enriched cells from forest soil in Barre Woods Harvard Forest LTER site, Petersham, Massachusetts, United States -... | ecosystem: Environmental > Terrestrial > Soil > Temperate forest >...
AAGTTTCCTGCTTATCGAACAAAACGCACTGTTTTTGGCGTCGCGGGCGCGTGGAATACCTATAGCTTTGTCATCCGGGAATTTTTTAATGTATTATACCTATTATAGCTCTGTAAGAGCTTCCTGTTTATAGAACAAAAGCACTATTTTTTGGCGCCGTAGGTGCCTCCTTGGCCCGCAAATGTTATACAAGCGCTTAATTAGAACATTTATTCACCATCAGGCGATTTCCAAAAACTATGGCCCGATTAAAAATATTCCCTCTCCGCCCAATCAATACCGACTGGCAGCAACGCTTTACTAAACTCAATATGAATTACCCGCCGTTGTTTACCCGAAGTTGTGCGGGCTGATGCATGCATCAAAAGCGGCCGCATCACCATTATACCGCCTGCCTTTACATTACAAGCGCTTTCGATTTCGTTTTGCCAATTTATATCTTCAGCACGAAATATGTTTTTGAGGTGAGAGCCTGGGATTACTTTTAATGCGCCATTGCTTTCATCGGTATCATCCAAATGAATCCTGATGGTGAAATTGTCCTGAAGAATTTCGAGCGGTGGTTGCACTGCAAATTGATCTCCCTTTACCGTCCAGGGGCCGAAACCGTCAAGCGTTGTCTTTTTATCAACAGCAATTGTCAAGTCCTGGTGCCAGGCAACAAACCAGTTTGATTTTTCGGGTTTATCAAAGTAAATGGATTTCACAACGAAATAATCGTTACCAAATAAATTATCGATAACAGATTTCAATTTTTCGTTGAAAATTAACGATTTAATCCCAAGCACTTCCTTCAAGAATCGGCGGATGGCAAAAAGGTCACTCGTTCTCCGGAAAGTGGACGCGGATTGATCAGCATTGTTTATCGCCCAAATAATCGATTCGATTTCAGCAGGAGTATAAATGCCTTCAAAAATGTCGAATCCATCCCTGCTGATATGCTGCCTGTGCTTTTCTAAATCATCCATTTCGCCAAAGAGCTTGTCAGATATTTAAGGATGGCGTTGAGATGTTTTAAACCGTCTTCAGCTCCTTATTCCGCCTGAAAATGGATATCAAAAACCCGATGATCATGATAAGCGTACCCGACCATAGGAAGTTGATATAGGGGAAATCCAAAGCGCGCATTACAATCCATGGCTTTTTGTTTTCCGGTGTCTGGTATACCGTAATTTCCACCTTGTTTTTGTCGGGCATAATTTTGGTAAGGCGGAGTTTTAAGCCCACATCTTCTACTTTGCGTGCAAAATCAAAAGCACTTTTGCCGCGTATCATATAAACCGGTTCGGCCTGGTAGGTTTTATTATTCGAAAAAACATCCAACTGAGCGCCAATGGCTATATCGCCGTTAACAATGGGGATGTTTTGTATAGCTGTTTCTTTTTTCAAGCCTTTCAATACCATATACCCTTCCCTGAAACGGATGGTATCACCCACCGCAATTTCATGGGATATGGGAGCTTCGTAATTTTTGTTATCATTTTCTGCACCATGATCCGCCGCTGTTTGCGAATCGCCGGTGGTAGGCTGTTTTGGCTGCGGAAGGGCGGTTACGTGGGTGTACAAATCGTGTGTTAAATAATGTTTGGTATCAGGCGATGAAACCAGGCCCATTTGTTCGCCCAATTGCACGTGTGGCTTCAGTATAAATTCATCGGTTAGCTTTCCGGATGCATCAAAAGTTTTGTAATCAACTTTATAATAGTGATTAGGCTCCACGGTGGAATCGCCCAGGTAAGTTACGGTATATCCGCCCATTTTTACCGGCTGATTTTTGTAGATCATGATATTTTCATGCTCATCGCCGGCTATCCGTTGCTCGGCTGCTGATTTATTGAAACCCGCAATGCCAATACCGTTTTGGTTAACTGACACCAAGCCTCTTGTTCCGGCGGCAATTAAAGCGCCCACCAATATAAATGCAAAACCAATATGTGCTACCGCCGAACCGGCCAGCTTAAATTTACCTTTCAATGCATCGGCCAATACCTTTCCATTAACCAGCAGCGAGTAAATTGAACCCAGCATAACCAGCAGGAATACAAAATGCAATTTGTATAAACCGGTAAAATAAACTACAGGAACGGTTATCAAAATAGCCCCCACCAGGTAAACCAGCGTAGTGATAAAAAACTTGGTGGTATCCGTCTTTTTATATTTTAAAAACTGGCTAAAACCGGTTAAAAGGGTTATCACCATGGCGAAGGATGCCTGTATAATGTTATAATGGCCAACCAGGTCGATCGGCGGCGCTACCTTGGTATTGAAAATGTTATTCCAAACAGGTATTGATGTTACCAAAACTAAGTGCAGGCACGATAATCCCAGGAAAATGGAGCCTACAAACATCCAGAACTCGCGTGAGTAAGTGTCTTCGTCTTTTTTACTGATGGGCAATTCCTTCATTCGCGTTATCAGCAGGTAGGCAGATATGGCCAGGAATACAAGTATGAACGACACCAATTGCCAGAACATCCCTTCATCTGTAAAGGAGTGTACTGAAGTTTCGCCCAAAACACCGCTGCGTGCCAGGAACGATTGATAAAGCACCATCAGGAAGCTAAGCAGCACCAAAAAAGTGGCTGTAAAGTACGAGTGACCGGTATTTTTATAAACGATAAGTACGTGCAGCGCACCTACCAATATTAACCAGGGGAAGATGGATGCATTTTCGATAGGGTCCCATGCCCAAAAGCCGCCAAAGTTAAGCGACTCATAAGCCCAAAGTGAACCCATGATAACGCCGGTACCCAATATCATACAGCCAAACAGGGCATAAGGGATAGCCGGTTTAATCCACTCGGTATAACGTTTTTGCCACAGGCCAGCAATGGCATAGGCAAAAGGTACAATTACCGAGGCGAGCCCTAAAAACAGTGTTGGCGGGTGTATCACCATCCAGTAGTTTTGCAGCAGGGGGTTCATACCCTGTCCGTCTTTTATATAAGAAAGGTAATCCGGCCTGGAGAATATAGGCGCCTGAATGGCGTCGCGCAATAACAAAAACGGTGAACTGCCGATACGCGATCCAAACACGTTGACGCCGAGCATCATGGTGGCCAGCCAAATCTGCGAAAAGGCAATAACCGTCATCACCGGTTTCTCCCATGATTTAGCCTTCCAGATCAGTATGTTACCTAAAACGGCCTGCCAGAAAGTCCAAAGCAGAAAGCCTCCCTCTTGTCCGTTCCAAAAACCCGAAACGATGTAGTAAACCGGCAAATTCCTGGAGGTATATGCCCAAGCGTAGTGGTATTCGAAATAATGGTTATAGATGACGTAAAAAAGGCAGGCAGCAACCCCTAACAACGAGGCTGTATTGATAAAAAATCCAGCACGGCCCATACGGTGCCATGAAGTATCGCCCGGATTTTTATTGGTTGTGGCGTAAAAATAGCTAATGGTTGATAACAGGGCCCCGCCAAATGATAAAACAACAAAAAACTGGCCCAAATGGCCCGGAAACAGGTGTTCGCCCTTAAAAACTTTATCCATTAAAATGATGCTTATATGCTGGCTGATGTTGCCTTGGCCTCGGTTACATTTATTTTATCCTGGGTGTATTTTGAAGGGCACTTCATCAGTATCTCCGATGCATGAAATTCAGTTCCTTTCATTTGCCCTGTAAGTACAATTTGTTCTGATTTTTGAAAATCCTGTGGTTCAGTGCCTCTGAAAATCACCTTACATTCTTGTCCCTTTTTGTCTTTTACATAAAAAGAGAAATAATTGGCGTCTTTTGCTGCGTCGTAATACAATTCTTTTTGTTTATCCAGAACGCCTACAACACGAAGGGTGCTTTCGCTTTGCTTAGCATCTGCAAAAGAGCCATAACTGCTTGTACTTGAATATATACTGATAATAACTGCTATAGCAACGGCGATAACAACCAATCCCAAAATAGCTCTTTTTTTCATTATAGGTTTTTACGCAAATAATTAAGTGTGCAAAAATACGAAACGTTAAGTTAATAATGATTATTACAAGTGATTAATCTTATTTAGAACCATTATTAATTTCGGAATGCGGAATTGGGATTTCGGAATTGTTGTTATTTCGGATTGCGGAAGTTGGATTGCGGAATTGTCTTAATGTCGGATTAGAGAAGCGCGATTTTAGAAATTCTATTTGCATTTAGATTTGTCAAAGCAAATTGCGCGTGTAGGCAATCCGAAGGGCATGCGCCTTGTTGTTTACATGAAGCTTTTCGTAAATATGAATCACGTGCTTTTTTACTGTGTTGGGGCTGATAGATAGTTTTTCGGCGATTTCCTTGTATTCGAGGCCCTGGCAAAGGAAACGCAGTATCTCTTTTTCGCGCTCGCTTAACTGGAATATATTATCGTCCTGTTGCTTGCCGGCAGCCGTTTTGGTAACAGATTCCTGCTGGATGATCTGCAATATTTTATAGGCTATACTTGGTGAAATGGGTCCCGCGCCGTTTTTCCAGAGGTTTATCAGCATATCGGCAATTACTTCACCGCTTTCTTCTTTTAACAGGTAGCCGCAGGCGCCGGCTTTTATGGCGTTAAATATCTTATCATCATCATCAAAAATGGTGAGCACCACATATTTTATGCCGGGGTATAGTGATGATCCTGTTGCAATGGTAACTATACCGTCCATCACAGGCATTTCTAAATCCATCAGCACTATCTCGGGTCGCAGGGCTGTTGCAAGATTTTCCATTTTCTCCAGGAATATCTCGCCGTTACCGGCCTCCAGCTGTATTTCAAACAAGCCGTTGCGTTTTAGCTTGTCGGCCAAAATGATGCGGTTATTCTTTTTATCGTCAACAATTGCAACTCTTATCATGATACCTGGCGGCTAAATTGTGATTCCATTTTGTGCAGATTTATTTCTATAAAAACCTTTGTCCCGTGCGCCGGCAGCGAATTGATTTTGAATGCGATGCCACATTCAGTTGCCCGTTCCGACATGTTTTCCAACCCGTAACTTTCTATTTTCCTGGTCACCGCCGATAGGTCGAAGCCTTTACCATCATCAATAATCTCTATCCGCCACAAATTATCATTATAATAACTGCTGATAGTAATTACCGACGCTTCGGCATGTCGTATAGCGTTACTGATGGCTTCCTGTACAATCAGGATCATATTAAGCGCCAGCGAGGCATTTAAAGTAAGGCTTGGGGGCGGTGTGCCGCTGATGTCAATCTTTAAATCCGCATAATAGGTACTTATTTTACGGGCAAAGTTTAAAACACGGAGCCACAGGTCTGCGGCTTCAACCTGGGTTATCTTCATGGCCCATAGGGTTTCGCGCAGTATGGTCAACATATCGCCGGCGGTATCGTGCAGGTTATCAACCAGCCCCGGGTCATGGTCGGCTTTCTGCAAAAGCTCGGTAGCATAAAAAATGGCATTGGCCTGGGCGCCCAAATTATCGTGCAGATCGCGGCTTATGCGCTCCCTTTCGGTTTGCAGGCGCTGGGTTATCATCAGCTCCTGCAATTTTTTTTGATATTGCCTTTTATTATAAAACGAAACCACCAGGATTACCGATGCCACCGCCAAAACGCTCATCAACGACAAAAACCACCACGTTAGCCACCACGGGGGATGAATGATAATAGTGATGACCTTTTTTGAAAAGGTTAACGGCGACGAAGTATTACCTGCCACAACCTCCATGGTATAATTTCCGGAACCCAGGATATACCTGATACCGGTAGGTTGGTAAGTACTCTGCCATTTTTTTTCGAAACCCAATAAACGGTAGTGGTATAAATATTTGTTGGCGTTTAGCAGGCCCATGGCCGCAAAGTCAAACTGCAGGTGATTCCGGTTGTATTGCAATTCAATAGTATCGCCCCGCCATATCCCGGCTGATGAGTTATAGCTGGAATCGTTTACAACCAGCCGGGTAATGTTTAACAATGGTTTGTCAAGCGATTCCTTCAGCGCGGCAGGATAAAAAGACGAGATGCCATTAATACCACCGAAGTAAAACTTGCCGTCAGCAGTTTTAATGGCCGCATCTGTATTAAACTCGTTATCCTGTAGCCCCAGTTCCTTTGTGTAATTTTTAATAACGCCGTTTAATGATATATCCGAAAGGCCCAGATTACTGCTTGCAATAACTTCGCTACCAGAGGCCAGGGGTATCATACTATAAATACAATCATTCAGCAAACCCGAACTTTTCAAAAAGCTTTTCAGCAAATGCCCGGCAGCGTCATACACATATAAACCGCTGTTTGTGCCCACCCAAATGTTACCTTCAGCATCTTCGGCCATACACCTTACGGTAAACCCGTCGGGCAGATGCAAGTTTAATATAGCTCCGTTTCTGGACAATTTATAGATATTGCCTTTATAACATCCCGCCCACAAAACTCCCTGGCGGCTATAAACAAAAGACGTAATAGCATCTTCATTTTTGATGTAAGGCAGCATTGGACGCACTGAAACCACGCTCCCGCCTTTAAAAACACAGCTGAATACATTAGTTTTACAAGCAATAATCAGCGTACTGTCGTTCACACGACGCATATTGCAGGTGAAACTGTTATCGTAAACCTGCGCCTGGTATTGGCTTTGGTCCTTAAAATCAAGCCTGGTCAATTGCCTCTTGCTCAAACTCAATAAATACCAGCCCTTACCCCATGTAACAACCAAATAAACATCATCGGTTAATTTTTCTATGGAAAGCACATCCTTAACCCCGGTCGTTCTAAGCGGGTCGGTCCATAAGGGTTTGGCTTGTTCGTCGTACAATTGCAGCCCGCCTTTCAGGCATCCCGCCAGTAGCAACCGCTTCTTCTCATCGAAATATAAGCTCCTTACAAAATTATTAGGGCTTGCCGGGTATTTAAAATAAGCAAATGGGATCTCCCTGTCCTGTATCCGCTTAATATCATCATTAGTGATGAGCCAAATCCGTTGGAACTTATCATAATAAACACGGCCAATATCGCCTGTAATAATAATGGGTAAGCCATTAAGCGTATTAAATATTTTAAACCTGGTCAATGATGCATTAAGATCAATCAGTTGATTGTTTACACTGGCAATTATCCGTTCATTTCCAACCGCAAGAGAGCGGCTGGCAACCACTGCCTGGTTGGTGACGGAACTAAACGCAAAATAGTTGAGAATTTTCCAACCGGCGATGGCGAAACGGCTTAATCCGGCGGGAGTATTCAGGCAAAGTGATAAGGCGTTACAACTGACGTCCAAAATTAGCGGTTCCGACTTCCTGATTGCCACCAAACGGTGCATAGTTGTGTTATATTCGATCAATTCGTGCCGCTGGTCATCAGCAAAAAACAGAAAATCTTTGTTACTGGCCGATATAAGATTTTCGGCTACAAAAATTTTATTAATCATGATTTTATTAACAGCCGGATCAACTTTTATCATGCGGCCATCCCTGGTATAAATTACCAGCCCCACATTTAGCTGAATACACCAAACCCCTTCGTCTGTTTCCTTCAGCGGAATAATGGAATAAAAAGCCTCCGAAGCATTATTAACCGGTATAACATTTTTAAAAGTGTTACTCCCGGGGTTATATTGCAACACTCCTTTTTTACAGCTAATCCACAACATCCCGCTGCGGAGGTTAAAAAAGCAAACCGGGGTTTTAATTTTGATGGTATCGCCGTTTATCACCGGGTTAATATTTTCGAGTGTATAACCATTATAGCGCTGCAGGCCAATGGTGGTGCTTACCCAGCTAAATCCCAACGAATCGGTAATAATCTCATCGGTTTGATTGTTCAGGAGCCCCTGTTCGTAGTTGATGGTATTTACCGGGCATTTTTTAAACATTATACCGTTACCATCCTGCGCATGCGTTACTAAGCCGGTAAAAAGCAGGAGAATGTTTAATACGTATTTTAACCGGCTCATATTTGCATTAGGGTGATCCATTCCTTCGGTTAATATAGTATTATTCCGGTGTAATCAATTGAACAACAGCGTAAATTTGCTCAGAATTTTCGCATTAAAAAATTATCCATTTGGAGTATTGCCGTACCACAGGCGACTGGATATTTTTATGATAAGTAAGTGAGAGTTACTTTATAAAGGACATGCACACTATTATCGGTACACAGTAGCTTTGTAAACCATCAAATCATCAACTAAACCTTAAAAACAATTTATAAACTACTGTTTGTACATCGGTTTATTAGTTAGGGCAAAAGCGCCCGGCAGCAGCCGGGCGCTTTTATTTTTTATCAGCCTGCAGATATTTCGATTTAAAGCCACGATAACAAATAAGGTAAATTCAACAAGAGCCCAATCTCGATTGACTAATGTTAGATTGTTGTTCGTCCTGATGGTTCACGTGATATTCACATCAAAAAAAAAAACCTCTTCACTTGCGCAAGAGGTCTTTTTTTATACTTCTACTAGTTAAAATTCCGAATTCGAACTTCCGTTCCGATAGCTATCGGAATCCGAAATCTATCACGGCCAAACACCAAGGTTTTGGTACGATACAGCTATTTTATTGATGGCTCCAACAAACGCCGCGGTACGCAGGGTGTCAATTTTTTCGGTTTGTTTAAAGGTTTCCCTTATCTCGTGGTATGAGCGGATCATGGTATCTTCCAAACCGGAGTTTACCAGTTCTAATTCCGACGCTCCCTTTACAATGGTTGAGCGCTGCATAGGCGTTAACGCTACACCAGTAATCCCTTCAACCATATTTACCAGGTTCAGGTTGGTATTTTCTTCGAAACGCCTGTTCATACGGCCGAATGCTACGTGCGAAAGGTTTTTTAACCACTCGAAATAAGATACGGTTACACCGCCGGCATTGGCATACATATCGGGGATAATAAGGCCGCCATTTTTATAAAAAATGGTTTCTGCTTCCGGCGATGTAGGCCCGTTAGCGCCTTCGGCAATTATTTTTGCTTTTATGCGACCAATGTTGGCAATGGTGATCTGGTTTTCCAGCGCTGCCGGAACCAGGATATCACATTCCTGCTCCAAACCGTCGTGTGAGTTTTTAAATTCTTTTTTGGCGCCGGGGTAACCTAATATAGAACCTGTTATTTTGCGGTGTTGAAAAACAGCGTCGATATCGAGGCCGTCAGCATTGTAAATAGCACCTTCAAATTCGCAAAGGCCAACTATCAGCGCACCAAACTCAGCCAAAAACTTAGCCGAATGGTAACCTACGTTACCCAGACCCTGTACAATAACCTTTTTGCCTGAGATACCTGTTGTAAGGCCAATTTTGGCCATATCTTCAGCAACGCTTACGCACTCGCGGATGGCGATGGCAACACCCCGTCCGGTTGCTTCTTTACGGCCGGCAATACCTTGCAGCGCAATTGGCTTTCCGGTAACGCAACCCATGGCGTCAAGTTGCCCGGGGTTCATGGTGGCATAGGTATCTGCAATCCAGCTCATTTCGCGTTCGCCTGAACCGTAATCAGGAGCAGGTACGTCAATGCTGGGGCCAATAAAGTTTTTCTTAATCAGTTCAACGGTGTAGCGGCGGGTAATGTTTTCCAATTCCTGCACGGTATAGTTTTTGGGGTTGATTTTTATCCCGCCCTTAGCACCACCAAAAGGCACATTTACAATTGCGCATTTGTAGGTCATCAGGGCCGCAAGCGCCATCACTTCGTCCTCGTTAACCATTTCGCTATAACGAATACCGCCTTTTGTTGGCGACTGGTGCTGCGAGTGCTCCACGCGCCAGGCATCTATCACTTCAAACCCATTACCCCTGCGGATAGGGAAACGGAAACGATACACGCTGTTACATGATTTTATCTGGTCGAGCAGGCCAGCATCGTGTTTGGTAAATTGAGCTGCGTAGTCAAAATTTTCACACACGTCACCAAAAAAGTGCGTTTCCTGTGTTGCAGCCAGATTAAGAGTAGCCATAGATTTATTTGAATAATTATTAAATCGTTAAAAAACGATGCAAATTTGGTACATTTTTTATCAATATCGCAAATTTATTATCCACCTTGGGCTATCTGTCAACATCCTAATGTCAAAAAGTATGTTTAAACAGTTTAAAGGTATTTTTTATGGGCATTAATTTTTTTGAACCACCCGGATTTGAACTCTTTTAACTTGCACAAATCGTCCAAATTCGGGCCCTTTACCCTTTATTTTTCTTTCTCGATCTTCTTTAATCTCCTGTCAATAGAGAACAAATAGATAGCCAAACCTGTAAAAATTATGGCCATAGTGGCCACTACAACGTATATTTTGCCCGAACTGCGCATCACATCGGCCATCTCGACCTGTTGATTTTGCTGCGCAAATACGGGTATAAAAGCTAAAAGCAAAAGTGCTAAAACCAATATTTTCCTCATGTTAATTTATTTCGTTCTTTTTATACTCAATTAAACGGATGCGGTAACGCAACGATGCTATCCATACGGCAATTGCCGCCCAGGCTAAAAACGCGGGGTACAGTACCACCCGCATGTGATTATCCATATCCAATTTACCAAATGCGGGGTTACCGCCATTACCGGGATGCAGCGAATCAGTCATCCGCGGTAAAACCATTATCAGTACCACCATTATCGGGAAAGCGAAAATGTTGTAAATAGCCGATATTTTAGCGCGCTTTTGTTCCTCGTCAATGGAATTACGCAGCACGGCGTAAGCGCAGTACAATAAAAATGCAATGGCAGCGCTGTTTTGTTTAGGATCGTTACTCCAGAAAGCGCCCCAGGTGTAGTTGGCCCACATCATGCCGGTTATCAGCCCAAGCACATAAAAAAAGGTACCCGTGTTAACACACTCAACGGCAATCAGGTCATATTTTTCGTCGCCGGTATTTAAGTACTTGATGCTGTATATAACCGATATGGTAAAAACAGTAAACATGGCTATCCACATCGGCACGTGGAAATAGGTATTTCTGATAGTTTCGTGTATAATAGGGAGGGCCGGTACGTTCAATAACAGGCCTGCAAATATGGTGTAAAACACTGTAAGCACAGCCAAAACTTTCCACCACGATTGGTATATTATTTTCATATTAATTACGGTGATGCAAAGGTAGGGATATTAGTTCATTGGTTTAGTTGTTATTGTTAAATTGCATTTAGCACTACGGTACTCAACCGCAGAAAAGGCTGGATGCAAGGCAATTTATTTGCCAGGACAAATTAATTTGAACAAATGAACCAGTAAGCCAATGAATCAGCAAGTTATTGTATATCCGGCACGTAATCAACGGGCAACATATCTGATAGCCTGTGATTTGCCCAGGATCCTTCATAAAGCGCCGAGTTTGCTACGACCGTGCCATTTTTGTCGAATATTGGAAAATCATCCTGCAGCGTAAGGATGGATGCTTCGTAATCGCTCATATCAATAGGGCGATAAAAGTCCCTGGTGTCGGGAACGGGTTCGTGCTTTTTGGTATAAACCAGGTAAAGAAACCTCGTAAAGTGCATCACATACAACCCTGGCTGATTATAGTTACTCAATATTTCGAATTCCTTTAAAGGTGGTTGCATTAAATGTTCATTGGAATATTTCGACATCATCTCCAGATTGCGGTAGTATAAAAATGAATCGCGTCGCCCCTGTATTTGGAATTGCTTTAATTTTTGTTGCAATATTTCTTCTTTAGGGCGCTCGGAGTTGATATAACGTGCAAAATTATAAACTACAAATCCCTCATTTGTCAATTTATCCTGGTAAAGCGACCGGTAAAAATGCATAGGTGAGCCATAATATACCTCTTCGCGTTTTTGGTGCCATTTTGCTTTTTGCGCTTCGCTGCCCGGCATATCCTCAAAAACCCGTTGGCCGCCGTAGGAAATTATACCATTTATTTTATCCGATGAAAAACTATCAACCAAAAACTTGATCCGGTAGCCCAGGGCCTTATTTTCTACAACCAAAAACTCATCGCCTTTGGCTGTTAAGGTTTGTTTGGTTTGATTATATTCGATATTTAAAATATGCGGGTTTATCACATCGCAAAACCTGGCATTGTCATCAACCCCGATAAAATCACGCCTAAACCATTCATAGTTCTTTTTCCAGTCGGCTGCCGAGCTTATCACCACTTCACGCAACTGAAGGGGCTTAACAACCAGCTCAATATCCAGTTTAACCGCCTCGTTACCCACCAGGATTTTCTTCTGAAAGGTTTCGTAACCCAAACTTTTGGCTATTACCGTATAGGAACCGGGACGCACATTATTCAGAAAATAGGTGCCGTTTTCCTGGCTGGCGGAGCCAACAGCTGAGTTGTCCAGGAAAACGCTGACGCGTGCGAGTGGCTTTTTAGAATCGGCGCTGGTAACAACGCCACTAATGGTTCCGTTTTGTGCAAATGCCAAAACAGGACTAAGTAAAATTATGAAGATGAACCAGGGGAATCGCATCGGATAAAAATACAAAATTTTTCAGGTGCGAAAAAACACATAAAAAATGAATATTAAATGAAAAGTTTGTTTTTTATGGATTTAGTGGTGATTTGAGGGTTTGTACAGCGACTGAACTGAGTTAGAGAAAAGATTTGCGAAGTGTTTGAAACTTCGCAAATCTCGCCGGCCCTTACAACGAATTCAAAAAGGCCAGCACCGCATTCCTGTCGCTGGTTGATAGGTTCGAGAAATAGGCCTGCGAAGCTGCTGCCTCTCCCCCATGCCACATAATAGCCTCGGTAATGGTACGCGCGCGGCCATCATGCAGGAAATAACCGGGGTTATTAACCGTTACGTATAAACCCAATCCCCAAAGCGGTGCGGTGCGCCAATCGCGTGGGCCGGCTAAATAGTCGGGGCGGTTATCGGCAAGTCCAGGGCCCATATCATGCACCAGCATATCAGTATAAGGATGTATGGTTTGGTTTGATATTGCGGGGAATGCCACATTTACCGCTGTGGTTAATGTTTGCCTGTGGCAGGTGCCGCATTTGGCCAGCATAAATAGTTGTTCGCCTCTTTTTATAGTCGGGTCGGTTACATTACGCCTGGCCGGTACTGCTAATGTTTGCGCGTAATACTTAACGGCGTGTAACAGGCTGTCGGGCAGTTCGGGGTCATCCTTTAAACCATCGTACTGTGTTTGCCCGTAACTGCTTTCAGCCGGCAGCAAACTGGTGGTAATGCCCATATCCTGGTTAAAGGCGGTGGCTACCTGCGTTAATATCGATGCCGTATTGGCTTTCCAGCCGAACCGGCCGAGTTGTTTTGATTGCGTAGCCACATCCCATACATAATTTGCCTTTCCTTTTACACCATCGCCATTGGCATCATTCGGGTCGGCATAGGCAACAATCTCACTTTCGGGCACACCTTCCAGCAGGCCAAGGCCAATCATTGGCGGCGCTAAACGCGGCGAAAGCAAGTACGCACCTGATACCGGCATATACATATTAGATAGCGTATAGGTTGGCGTCCGTAACTCATAAGCTTCGCCATCGGCGAATGAGTAGGTTCGATAGGCATAGGCAATATTTACCTTACACTCCGGCGCTTTACCATAAACTGCCTTATCCTGCAATTGTAAGCCATAGCCGGGCACGGGCACCGGGCCTCCGTTTGCATCGGCGCCGGGAAAACTTATCCGCATCAATAAAGATGATTGCCCATCGCCGGCGGTAGGGAGACCGATGCCGTCGCTGTGGTGGCAGTTAGCACATGATGTATTGTTGTAAATGGGTCCTAAGCCCGGATGAACCGGCGCAGGAGCTGTTACAAAGCTTTGATTAAAAACCAGGTCGCCCAGCACATGCACGTGTTCGTCATAGCCGCCCAGGGTCGGAAAAATATTACCAAAAGCACTTTGCGTGGCGTCAAAAACGGTCTCATCACCACCCGATAGCTGATCGTTATAATTGCTTGCCGGAAATACCGATGCTTTTTGGCATTCAACCAACACCAACACTAAAGAAAGTAAAGAGCCTATTATAATTAACTTTTTCAATTCAATATCAGTCTTTAATGTTTGTTGTGATAAAAGTCGTCAGATCGCCCTCAAGCGTCGTTTTCAATGTCCTGATAGCTGTTTGTGTTGTTTTTACCTGGTTCTGCTGGTTGTAAATCGCCTTCTCGTAAGTTTCGGTAATGCCCTTAAACGAAGCGATTGCCGCATTGATCTGCGATTGAATAGTGATATCCAGCGACGCATTTTTGGATTTTACTATCTCACTTAAGCTATGGCCGCCCGTACCGTTATAAGTGCTTAAATAAGCATGCAGTACGCCGGTAATATTATTGGTAAAATCGGTTACGGAATTATGCGAGAAAGAAGATTCATCCAATGTTGAATCCTGGGCGGCAAAGGGAGTTTGCATTTTTTCGTTGGCGACCTCGTTGCAAATATCAGCCATAGATCCTACCAGCGTCAAAAAAAACTTTTGGCGGGTTGCAAATGTCGTGCTGCCTTTACCTGCAGTAGTTACCTGCAGCGTAAAATTGTTTGGCTGCGATGGGTCCCAGCTATTGCGTAGCTGCGTGGTGGTGTTGTAAAGGCTTTGGGTTAACGATGCTAAAAACACCTTTTCGCGGGCGGTTATATCAGCTGCCTTGCGTGTGCTGCCCGGGCCAAAAATAATGTACTCAATGGTATGGAACCCTTTTTGCGTAGTGGGCAGGGCATCAACGTCGCTTAAGGAAAGTGAGCTGCCGCTGGCCAAAAGCTGGTCAATATCTACGCTATTAACCGGCCAGTCGTCCATATCAGGGTCATAGTTAAAATCTTCAACCGGGCCAAACAAGAAACCTTCGCATGATTCCCATGCCGTGCGGGTGTTGACCCAAGCGGTGCGAAAGGCAAGCAAATTGGCATCTGTCGGCGCAGCTATAAAAGTATTTGAAGCCGTGAGCATGATATTGGCTTTTGCCTGAATGTCCAGGTAGTTGGGGTTTACCAGGTCGTTCGAAAAATCGGTCAACACTTCGCCTTCAAGCGTTGCATCGGTAGTGGTGTTGGTATTGCCGGGGTTATCTTTTTTGCAGCTTGCTATAACGAGCATGCAGAGCGACACTGATAATAAGGCGGTAATAAATCTTTTCATAAATATTTAGCTGAGATGTATGACTATCTGATCGGATATAATTTCTGTTTTATACTTTTTAAGGGGACGTTCCGCAGGGCCGGCGGTAACCTTGCCTTCGTTGTCAAAAGTGCTGCCGTGCAGGGTACATTTAAAGCCGTTACCAGTCGGTGTAAGCTGATTATCGGCATGCGTGCAACGCAGCAGCAAGGCGGTGTAGGTACCGTCTTTTTCTTTTTTAAGGCCGATGTTGTAATACATGTTTTTAGGCTGAATTACCTGGAAATCGTTATTAGCAAACAACGTAACCGGTACTTTTACCTGGTTACCGGCCGTATCGGTTTTATACACTGCCAGGCCCGTTCCACATGAGGCCAGCGAGCCAACCAGCATGCCCGAACTTACTGCCAGGCATAAGGTGCACGATTGTTTTACAAATTTTCTGCGGTCCATATTGTTAAAATGAAAATGCAACACCAAGGTCAACCAGGTTATTGTTTACCTGGTATGGCAGCGCTACAGGGTTGGGGTTAGTTACCAGTTCGGGATTTTGATTGCCGGTATGTATAAACCTTACATCGGCTTTTATAGCCACATTGCGAATAGGCAGATAGGTAAATCCGGCTACCACGTGGTTTTGGTTAAGCGTACCATCAATTATGCCATTTGAGGGAATGGTAGCATTTATGTTAAAGCGCTCATCCCGCACAAAAACAATAAACTGCTTTTGGCTGGGGCGTGTGCTGTTGTAAAAAAGATCATAACCCAATTCGGCATAGGCGCCAAATTCGGTTTGCGGTGTATTGCTTGCATAGGCCCGGTTTATGGCGGCAGCATCGGGTATAGAAACAAAAGTTGCCAGGGCCCTTAAGGCAAAACCATGCGATTCGTATTGTATATCACCTTCGGCAAGTGCTACCGGCGCGGCAAAAATACCTGAAGCCAGGCCAAGGCTATCCGCCTTACGCTTGCTTACGCCAACTGTTCCACCATAATATCCTGATACCTGGGCTTTAAAGTTCCCCTTGTAATATTGCAGCGAAGCAGTAATGGCCAGGTTGTTGGCCGTGGCATTTTTGCCTTCAAATTTTCCCGACTCAAGGCCTGCGCCATGTTCAAACGTGGCCGAGCTTAGCCCATTCATAATACCAGCCGAATAGTTTAGCGGCAAGCCATTAATATTGCCGAACAAACCCACACCCAGTTCGCGCCATGTAGTGGGTATAATAAACGTTTCTACATAATTACGCTCGTTGCCGTTAAAGGTGTTGGGCAGGTGATTTTCGTTCAGAATACCGATACGCGGGATAATAAGCCCCGCCACCAGGTATTGGTTTGGGTTGAGGTTAAATTTAAGATATGCCTGTTCGATTGATACCTCGCCGCCCGGTTCGCCGCCGGTTACCTTGGCATCTTCAACCTCCAGTTCCGAAAAAACGGAGATCTGATCATTGAATTTGTGACCGGTGAAAATAACAAAGCGCTGCAAATCGATGGAAGAAGTCCCCAAATTATTGTTGCGCTGGTAAAATGCGTTGCCATACCCGCCAATGGTGGTTGAACTTTTGGAGAGGTTGTTATTTAATGAATCCTCGGATGTAGCATTTATGGCTTTTTGGGCAAATGCGGATGCTGCTGCCAAAAGAAAAGCAATTGATAATGTAAAAGTTTTTAGTTGCATGTGATTTTGTTTTTAAACAGCAGCAAAGGAACATCTTATTTAGATTAAATCCAAATAAAGATAAAAATTCGTGATATTAACGCTGCTCAGAATCAATCTGCCAAAAAAAGGAAAAAGTGTAAACCCATCCTATTTTTAACTATCTCATTTACAGATAAATAAATATTTGAAAAAGAAAAAGTGGAAACTTTGTGTAAACCCAGTTTTGTTTATTTGACGATTATTTTAATCAATTCCGCACAGCAGCCAACCAAACGCCGCAATTGAATTGAACGGATTGCGTAGGGTTGCCTGTCGGCCCTTTGCGTTTACTGAGCAAAAATCAACGGCTTACATCGGAAGTAAAAAAGGTCAAATTGAGCGACGATCAATCGCGCCAGAGGAAGGGGAAAAGTAAAAGGGCCGTGGTAACCACTATAATGTTTATGGCAAACAATACGCCCATGCTACTGTAGCTGGCGCTACGGGCCAGGCCGTCCATGGCGTTTTTACTGAGGCGGATGAGTAACAGTATAACAGGAATTACCACCGGGAAACTTAAAATGGCCATTAGGGTGCCGTTATTCCCTGCTTTGGAAGCAATGGCCGATATCATGGTAAATACGGTTGAAAAACTAATGCTCCCCAGTAACACAGCTATAAAATAAAATAAGGGATCGCCTATTTTGTTGGTAAAAAACAGCAGGTAAACCAGCAGTGCCAAAATGCTCAGCAGCGACATCAGCAGGATATTGTAAATAGTTTTTGAAAGGATAATAGCCTGCGGGCTGGCAATGGAGTAATAATATAACAGGCGTCCCTTGCTCTCCTGCATAAAGCTTTTGGCTATTGCGTTAACGGCCGCAAACAGCATGATTATCCAAAATAAAACGTTCCACACTATTGGATAACTGCTCGTCCCGGCAAAACCGCCGTTTAAGTTAAAGGATATATAGCAGATAAAAACGGTTGAAACCACGTATAGCAATACGCCATTAAAAGCATATTTGGAACGCCACTCCAGCAAAATTTCCTTTTTTAACAAAAACCAGGTTTGGTTGATGATCTGCATGGGGCAAATATAGTTGATTAAGTTGATTAAGTTGAATTGGGTGGTTGGTTGATTGGGTTGATTGGGTGGTTGGTTGATTGAGTTGATTGGGTTGATTGGGTTGATTGGGTTGGCTGAGTTGAATTGGGGTGGTTGGTTGATTGAGTTGATTGGGGTTAAACAGATTTCTATCCGATGTGATCGTAGAGACGCAATACTTTGCGTCTCCCGCTGACAGGTAACCGTAATGACGATTAAATCAATTTTGGGCATTCCCGCCGATAGAGGCGGGCCGCGCTATACGCTCATACTGCACGGGCCTTAGGCGCTTATTCTCCACCAAACATGCTGCAAGCTGCCAACTCTTAACTGCAAACTGGAATTGGCCGGTATCCATTTCTATCGCTAATGCTGAAAAATCACCCACCCTACTCCGCTTGCAGCTGTGTTTCAAACAACTCAGTTCATCCACCAATAATTATCTGGTAAGTTGCCTTGCATTGATTGAACTATATTATTTGTTATTATTGCATTGCAACAAAATCATCCATGCCGACCACCTATTATAAAACACCTATTGGTTTTACCAGGATCACCGAAGAGGATGGCTTTATAACATCTATTTACCTTCTGGATGGGGAGTTTGAAGCTGAACCCGCGGAAACGCCACTGCTAAAAATGGCCGTGCAGCAACTGGACGAATATTTTGCCGGCACGCGCAAGATTTTCGATCTGCCCATCAGGCAAAGCGGATCGGATTTTCAGCAAAAGGTTTGGGACCAGTTATCAAAAATTGAATACGGCAAAACCATCAGTTATCTGCAGCAATCAAAATTCATGGGCAACCCGCTGGGCATACGGGCTATAGCGTCGGCTAATGGGAAAAATCATTTGGTTATTGTGGTGCCCTGTCACCGGGTTATCGGCACCGACGGCAGCCTGACCGGATTTGGTTGTGGTGTGTGGCGAAAAAAGTGGTTATTGGAGCACGAGGCCCGCGTAATGGGGCATGGACAAACAACGCTGGATTTTTAATAATAAGTTTTACACTTGCGCAGGCTATTCAGCCAGCAATTTCATGATCTCTTCGGCATTTAATATATAATCTGCGGCATTCTGTTCAACGGCGGCCTGCGGCATTTCGGGTAACTCGGCCTCGCGCGGGTCCTGGGCAATCGTCAAAGAGCCAGCTTGTCTTAGTTTCAACAGCCCGGCGGCGCCATCCACATTTGCACCCGAAAGCAAAATCGAGGTGCACCTATCGGCAAAGGCATCGGCTGCACTTTCAAAAGTGACATCTATCGAGGGTTTTGAAAACCAAACCGCGTCTGAAACGTCAAGTCCGAAAATTCCATTTTTTTCGATTAACACATGGTAATTGGCGGGCGCCAGGTAAACAATGCCCTGCTCTATTTTTTGCTTGTCGCTGATTTCCTTCACCGGTAACCGGCTAATGGTGTGAAACATGGGCACCATATCGCTGGCAAAGTTTTTTTTGCGATGCAAAATAATGATAACCGGTTTGTTTAAGTCGGCTGGTAAAATTTTCAATATGGCCATTATCGTTTTAAAGGCCCCGGCAGAGCCTCCAAGCAACAGGATATTTGAGTTGCGCCAGCGTTCGCTTATATTTTCACCAGGATTCAATTTTTTGATAGATATTCTCCTTTTGGTTAACCGGCTTAAATTTTTTCTTAAACTTTTCCGACCGGATTGTTTCTTTACTCCCCAAACATAGGAACCCATGAGGGCTTAAACTGTTGTAAAAAAGGTCAAGTATTTTTTCCTGCAACACGGTTTCAAAATAAATAAACACATTGCGGCAGCTAATGAGCTCGAATTCGTTAAATACTGTATCGGAAATGAGGTTATGCACCGAAAAAAGAATATTGGTTTTCAGCTCGCTGTGAACCGTGGCAGCATCGTACAAGGTGGTAAAATGATCGGTTAATGAGCCGCCAAGGCCGGAAAGCTGGTAATTTTCGGCATATGTTTTTATATTCCTCAGGCTGTATATCCCTTTGCGGGCGTCTTTAAGTACGCGGGTGTTTACATCCGTCCCGTAAATAAAAGATCTGTCCTTCATATTGTTTTGCTGCATCATGATGGCCAGGGAATACACCTCCTCGCCGGTGGAGCAACCGGCCGACCAGATTTTGATATGCTGATAAGTGGACAAATAAGGCACTACACTGGTATTAAGTGCCTTGTAAAATAAAGGATCGCGAAACATCTCGGTAACATTTACCGTAATTTCCTCCAAAAAATCCTGGAAAAAAGCAGCGTCGTTTATCAGCGCATGCTTCAGATCATAAAAGTCGAGCTTTTTTATCATCAGCACCCGGGTGATCCTACGCTTAAGGGATGCTTGAGAGTACTGCGAAAAATCGAACCCATGAACTTTTTTTACCAGGTCAATGAGCTCAGTAATTTGTTCAGCAGTTAAATTTCGCGCAGATGCATCCATTTTTTAATTCCCCAGCCAAAGCTGCATCAGCGAGAGCAACCTGTCTATGTCCACCGGTTTGGTGATATAATCCGTTGCCCCTGCTTCCATGCATTTTTCTTTATCATCCTTCATTGCTTTGGCTGTTAAAGCAATTACAGGCAGCTTATCCCATTTGCTTTGTTTGCGAATATGCCTCATTGCCTCGTAACCATCCATCACCGGCATCATAATATCCATTAACACCAGTTCAATATCAGTGGTGCTTTCAAGCTTTTCTATTGCCTCTTTACCATCATTAGCCACTTCAATAATCATTTCGCGATCCTGCAACGCACTGCTGAGTGCAAAAATATTACGCAGGTCATCATCCACAATCAATATTTTTCTTCCCTTTAAATAATCGCTCCCTTCCTGCACGGGTATATTGGCACTCATTGAGGGTTTCCCGGTATGCTGATCTACACCCTTGCTTATCTTATTTAAAAACAGGTTAACCTCGTCAATCAACCTGTCCGACGATTTGTTGGTTTTTACTACCATCGCATTGGCATACTGCATCAACCTGCTTACCGAGGTTTTGTCAAGCTCCATAGCCGTATTGATAATTACCGGCAATGATTGAAAACGATCAGACGCTTTTATTTTGTCCAAAAGATCCAGACCAGAAATATCAGGCAGGTTAAGATCAAGAATGATACATTGGTATTGATTTTTATCGAGCATAGTAAGCGCCGATGCGCCATCAAATGCCTGGTCTACAGTGATACCGCGATTTTGCATTAACTCATACAAGGCATTGTTTTGCGCCTTGTTATCCTCAATAAGTAATATCTGTTTAAATTTTGCGCCGGTTTGTACCATCATATCGCTGAATAACTTATCCAGCACATCCTTATTCACAGGCTTTTTGAGGAAGCTAATGGCGCCCTCGTGATTCACCCGTTTGGCGGCAACATCACCTGCCGACATCAGGTGAACAGGAATATGCATGGTAGCCTCATCCTGTTTCAACTCCTTTAAAATTTGCCATCCGTCTTTTCCGGGCAGCATTATATCCAGTATAACGGCATCGGGCAGGTTTTCTTTTATCAGTTCAACGGCGCCGGTCCCTTCGCTGGCCAGTATTGAGTTGTAGCCATGATCGCGCGCATAATCCTGCAATATGCCTGCAAAGTTTTTATCGTCTTCTACGATGATAACCAGGGGGTCCTTGCCGTTATCATCAGTCGGTTTTGTTACAGGCGGCAAAAATGAAGCAGGTATAAAATCTTCTGTAGTGGGCATATCATTTGCAACGGTTTTTGCGGGCGCAGGTTTAAGGGGAATAGTTAATATAAACTCACTTCCCCTGTCTACTTCGCTGATTACCGTTATGGCGCCGCCAAGCAACGCCGCCAACTCCCTGCTTATGGATAAACCGAGGCCTGTACCGCCATACCTGCGGCTTGTTGAGCCATCAGCTTGCTGGAATGCCTCGAAAATAACCTTTTGCTTATCTTTTGGAATGCCGATACCAGAATCTTTGATACGGAAGTCGATAGTACCGGCTTTATTGCCCGTTGTTACATTTATCTCCACCGAACCTTTTTCCGGTGTAAACTTAAACGCATTGGATAGCAGGTTTTTAAGTATCTGCTCAACTTTTATTTTATCGGTAATTATATTTCCGGGGGCATCTTTTGCTTTGCCAACAGTATATTTTATTTTTTTATTGTGAGCAAACTGGGCAAACAGGTTTTCCATACCCTGCAGGATATCTTTAACAGGCACTGTTTCATGTTGCAGATCAACCTTGCCCGATTCAATTTTTGACAGATCAAGGATATCATTTATCAGCGTAAGCAAATCGTTCCCCGCATTAAATATTACTCCGGCGTACTTCACCTGGTCGGCCGATAGGTTGGCGGGTTTGTTATCAATTAAAATACGCGCCAGCACCAGTATGCTGTTTAAAGGCGTCCGCAACTCGTGGCTCATGTTGGCCAAAAACTCCGACTTATACTTCCCGGTGGTTTCAAGTTCCTGCACTTTAAGGTTTATAGCCTGGCGCGCTTCTTCAATGGCCTGGTTTTTTTCTTCCAGCAGGCTTGCTTTTTCCTCCAGTTCGGCATTGGTGCTGCGCAATTCTTCCTGCTGAACAATTAATTCCTCTTCCGAAGCCTGCAACATTTCGGTTTTACTCAGCAATTCCTCGTTAGTGACACGCATTTCTTCCTGTTGCGATTCCAGTTCCTCTGTCTGTTGCTGAACCTGTGCCAATAGATCGTGCATAATAGTACGCGCCTGGGCAGTATTAACCGTAATACCGATGACATCCACGTTCGATAATATATAATCCCGGCATTCCTGCCTTATTTCACCTGCGTAAGCAACTTCAACTATGCCAATAAGCCTGTGGTCGAAAAAGAAAGGTACTATAAAGCTTTCGGTCAGGTCCTGCTGCAGCAGCGATGAACCCAATTCGAGTTTATCATTCAACCGGCCTTTAACCAGCGCCGATTTTTTATCCTTTGCTACCTGCCCCATCCATCCCTCGCCCGCCTTTATGGTTTGTTTTAAGGCATCCGGATTGTTAAATGCATAGCTTGCATACAAATCAAGGCTCTCGTTATTTTCGCTATATAGATAAAATGTTCCGGTTGCCGCTTTAGTATAGCTACATATCTCTGTCAAAATGTTTTCGGCCAGTTCTTTCTCGGTTTGCTGCCCTAACATCTTTTCGTTCAGGAGGCTGGTACCTAATAGCTGCCAGTTTTTCGCTGTGTTTTCATTCAGCACTTTCGCCAGCTCAATATTGGTAACCTTAATTTCATTCTCAACCTTTTGCTGCCTTTGAAAGGTACTATCAATATAAAAAAACAATATGATAACAATGATGAGGAAAACCGCAGAACCACCCACGATGATGATAAGCGTATTTGCCGCCGTAGCAGCCGACTTTGCCTTTCGCGCAGCCAGCAGATTGTTTTCCGTAGTTACAATACGGGCATTAAAAGACCGGATGGCATCCATATTTCGTTTACCATTTAAAAGCATATTGGCCTGTACCATATATTCGAGTCCCTTAACCGGCCGGGTATCGATATTGTATTTTTGGATAACCAGTTCTTTATCTATCTGAAAACTCATGGAATCAACGCGTCGTTGCTCTTCCGGGTTATCGGACACCAGGCTCCTGAGCTGCGTTACTTCGGCTTTTATTTGTGGAAGCGCTGCTTTATAGGGATCGAGAAAAACAGTATCGTTTGTTGCCACAAAGCCGCGCATGCCTGTTTCGGCATTGGTTATTAGTTGAAGGATGTGTGTGGAGGTTTTGATTACTTTTTGGGTGTGTTCCACCATGTCGGAGTCGCCCTCGAGCTTGTGGATACTTTTATAGGCGAGTACGCCCACCAGCAAAACCAGCAGCACAGATACGGCAAAGCCCGTAAAAACCTGCTGTTTAAAAGAAAGTCTTAACATTTAATAGGTATTAGATGATGCAAATATGTTAAAAAAATATTTTTAAACGCCCCGTTTAAGAAACTGTGATTGAAATGAATAAACAAAAGCTGTAGATTTTGTTTGACGGATCGGATAAAAAAAGCAGCCAAAGCAAAAGACTAAAGGCCGCAAGCTAAAAACCCGAAGATAAATTAAAAAAGCGGTACAATTAAACGTTTTTTTGCCTTTGCAGCAAAACGCCCGAAATAGCCAGCACAGGGCCGCCAAACAGCAAATACCAGCCCCATTTGTATTTTATCTGGTTGGCCAAATAGGCATCAAGCGAGTGCAGGGGTAAAAAACTAAAAGCAAAGTGAACTTTCAGCCAGGCTAATAAAAAAAACACTGCAGCCAGGGCCAGCGATAGCCATGCCGACATCCTGGTTGTTTTGAATTGATTGAATACTGTACCAATGATGCCTACAACTGCAACAAGCAACATGACAATGCCGTAGGGTTTGCTGCCGTCGTAAACATCCCAGTTAAACAGGTGGAACGGGCGTAGCACCGGGCACCAGGTACCGGCTATAAGAATAACAAAGCCCGCAAATGAAAGTAAATTACTGAGCCGCATGGGGTTACTTTTGGGTTATTTCCATTTTTTCGGCAAAATGGGCGCAATAGTCGCGCAGATCCTCAACAATGTTGGTTTCGCCCGTGGCGCGTAAAAAACTATCGCCCATGGTTTGCAGGGTTTCGTAAAAAAAGCGTTTCATTTCATCAACGGGCATATCCTTTGTCCAAAGGTCAATACGGAGCGTATTTTTATAACTCTGATCCCAGAGGGCCAGCATCATTGATTTTACAGGGAGTTTCTCCTTATTTTGCGCGTCGGTTGATTCCCACATAATGTTTTCGGGAACATTATTATCGTCAAGTTCTATAGTCAGCTTTATTTCAGCGGTTTTCATTAATGTTTATTTAACAAGTAAAAATATAATAGCCGCCAAAGTTATAAAGCTTAGCTCTACAATCCATAACTTTTTATTTTCGGGGAAGAAATTGCGGAACATTATATCCATAAATGACACTACGACTGCAAACAGTAAAAATATCCAGCCGATGGTGCTGCCCAGATCCAGCTTTTTCATCCCCGACAGCTTTACGCCGTAAATCCAGCTATAGCCGGCCGCAAACAGGAAGAATGCGCTGGCAAAATTTAATGGCGTGATACGTAGCTTCATGATATTGATCAAATTTCGGGAACAAAGAAAACACTTTAAATACAATAAAGCACGCCGGAGTTATAAGTTGGGATGAAAAAATGTAAAAAGTGTTGTTGTTTTCGTCTATAAAAAAATGTCCTTTCGAACGCAGTGAGAAATCTTTTACGCTTGATATTTCAGCTTTGCTTTTCCGTCTTGCGCAGCCCATTATGCGTGATGTATAAGTTCTCTCGCTATCGCTCGAGATGACATCGGGGGACGGAAGTGGAAATGGGTCGGTAAGCTTACCGCTTCTTTTTGAACGATCTTGGTGCTTTTTTATTTCCCGGCTTTGAATGCGGGCTTGATTTGGCTTTGGCGGCTTCAAATTTTTTGTGCTGGGCGGCTGTTTTCTTTTCGTGAAAGGCGCCCTTAAAATCAGGATCATCGCGACGTTTTTGCATATCAATCTCTTTCGCCTGGTCTTGCCGCTCTTCATAAGGTGTGGCTTCGATGAATACATCGTCGGGAATAGTTTCAACACTTATGCTTTGCCTGGTGAGCTTTTCAATTTTACGGACATAGTATTCTTCGGATGGCGTACAAAAAGTAATTGCCTCGCCTGAGTTGCTGGCCCTGCCGGTACGGCCAATGCGGTGCACATAATCCTCAATTACCACGGGCACATCAAAATTAATCACATGGCTCACATCACTCACATCAATACCCCGCGACGCCACATCTGTGGCCACCAATATTTTAACCTCATCGTTTTTAAACGCATTCATAGAATTAATGCGGGTGTTTTGCCCCTTGTTGGCATGCAAAACTTTTACCTCATTTTCGCCAAACTTGCGCAGCAAAAACTTGTAAACGTCTTCGGCAGCTACTCGGGTTTTACAAAAAATGATGAGTTTGGTAATATCATTCTCAATATCCAATAGCTTTTTCAGCAGGTTTATTTTGGTTTTAACATTGGGCACATGGTACAAATGCTGGTTTACCGTTTGCGCCGGGGTAGCCTGCGGCGTCACCTCGATAATAGTTGGAAACTCCAGGAAATTATTGCTGAGCTGGTGAATCTTATCGGACATAGTAGCCGAAAACAACAGGTTTTGTCGTTTTACGGGCACCACCTCCAAAATCCGGTTAATCTGGGGCATAAAGCCCATATCCATCATTTTATCTGCTTCGTCGAGCACTAAAACCTGCAGCGTTTTGGTAACAATATGGCCTGCCAGGTAAATGTCCATAAAGCGGCCGGGGGTGGCTACAATAATATCAACACCTTTATTTATTTGCTCAATTTGCGTTTTGGGGCCAAGTCCGCCATATAAAACTACTACACGCAAATCGGTATTGGCAGCAAACGTTTTTATGTTTTCCTCAATCTGCATGGCCAGCTCGCGGGTTGGCGCAATAATTAGTGCACGCGGGTTATCGCCCTGGGCAAATTTAAGCCGCATAATAATGGGCAATACATAGGCAGCGGTTTTACCCGTTCCGGTTTGCGCTATGCCCATTACATCCTGTCCGTTTAATATCGGCGGAATTGCTTTTTGCTGAATTGGCGTTGGCTCGGTGTAACCGGCATCGGCAACTGCATTTAATATCTGCCGGTTAAATTTAAAATCATCAAAAGTTACAGCCATGCCGCAAAGGTACTCTTTTAGTCGGGAGTCTGGAGTCCTGAGTCTAAAGTCAAAAACCGGTTTTGTAAATTACTTCATGGAGGTGGAAAGCTTAAACCCCTGAGTAAAGACTTTTGACTTAAGACTTCCCCGACTCAAGACTTTCCACTAAGCAGCATCTATCAAAGTAACTATCTTATGGACCAGGTACCCTGGATTAAATGGCTTTACAATGAAATCATCATTACCGCCTGGCGCAACGCTGTCCAGCAGGCTCTCCTTGTCGGTCATTAATATTACCGGGATGTTTTTGGTAAGCGGATTTTCCTTTAAAGTATGGTACAACCTGTTCCTGAAACCATGATGCAGGTGATCGTCGAGTACGATGACATCCGGGCTGCTATGCTGGATATTATAAAAATCGATAATGTTATTGGCACAGTTCACTTCGTGGGTGTTTAATAGGTGGCTGATCATTGCCGAATGATCATTGCTGTCTTCTATTACAGTAATCCTCTTTTTCATGACTCAAATTTTTTGTTATCGATAAACTATTTAATCTCTATTTAATCGCCATGGCTGAAAAACGGTATTTAGATTGCACTGTCAGCCGGGGGCGGTCCCCTAACAGGCAATAAACATTAAGCCAAAACAAGCGGTAAAAACAAGGACATTCCGGCTGGTTGTAATGCATACAACTGGCAGGCATATCGAGGTATTTACTCCCTAAATACGGCTTTTTCGTCTTTTCGATGTTATCAAAATTTTACAATTAACGCTTTGCCATAATTTGAATTGGTGACAAAAACGCCACGCAAATGACGGGTAATCCATACAAATTGTATAAAATGAAGCACAGCATTTTGATACGAAAAAACTAAGTTGCAGGTGTTCATCAATTTTTGCTGTTATCACCACAATTTAAAATGCCCTGCTGTTGATGCTCCAGTTAATAACGATGATCCCAATACACACAACCGATATCAAAGCCAAAAAAATGATTATCCAATAGATGATTTGTTTCATGAGCGAGGTTGAAGTTGTGGTTTTCTGAAAATCACGTGTGCGTGTTAATCTATGTTGATGAGTTACGTTCATATTGATGGTAAATCATTTTCCATGCCAAATTACCGTATTAATTTAATTATTTTATTTATAAGTAAATTTATGATTGCTAAATCTATGGATTCCAGATTTTGCAAGGGCTCAAAACAGCCCCTTTTTGGGACACCGGAAATAATTCCTTTTATTTGCAAAAAACTGTAAACATTTGCAGTTAATACTTCTTTGATAGGTATTAACGTTTAAATCCGATCAGTACTACAAAAATCATTAATGAAAAAACCGCTTTTGTTTATCATAACGCTGTTCCTGGCAATCGGGGTTCATGCACAAAATACCGCTTTACACTACATCAAATTTTTACACGTTGGCGAGCAAATTATGCCGGTACATCCGCTTAATATTACTTATGGCGATGGTGTGGCCCCCCGCGATTCGGCTGAAATGATTAACGATACTTTGCAGGTTATTTCAATTACCACCGACCAAAAATCGTTTGAGGAGCTGAGCAGCTATGTATCCCGCAGCAATTTCAGGATCAGACGAACCGGCCATAAGATTGAATTTGGCACTTTTAAGATAATTTCGGATGGCAAGCGTTTTTACCTGCCTGATTTGAGTGTAACCAATTTCTTTAAAAAAATGGTTAAACACCTGAAAAGTGAGCATGCCGATCCGCAACTGATCAGCGCCATAGTTGGTAATTATCCCTGGATTTTTAACCCATAACCATACTGACCGGATAAGAAACAGCGGCTTCACGTATCGACATCCCTCCTTTAATCTAAAGAAAATTGCTGCTACTTAAGCGTTTGTTAAATATAAATACCCTGTTGGCTTCAACGGGTTGACCGTTATACAATAGCTGCAACGTAACATCAACCTGCATATGGCGCGAAAAGTGCCGTTTGCCGGGTTTATTAAAAAGGTAAGTAAAAACAAAGGGATTGCCATCGGCTAAATTCAGACTTTTGCCTTCCTTTAAATCGGTAACCACCGTGTCCACCAAATAATTAGTACGCGGCGGATGGAAGCGTTTACGTACAACCCCTCCCCTTTTTTCCAAAACATAAATATTGGAATCTACCGGGTAATTTCTCACTTCTATTTTAACGGAAGAAACCTTGAGATTCTCTCCTTTTGTAGCGCTTTTTAATTCAAATCCAACCTGGAAAAACGCGGTATCCGTTCCGTCGCGCGACCAGTTTTTAAACCAGGTGTACATAGTAGCCGATGCCTTAAAAGTATCGGGCGTTGTGGTTTGGTTACGCATAGCCGTGTCATCGTCAGCTTTAGCAGCCTTATAGGCTAACTTGCACGTGCTGAATAAAAACAGCGAGATTATTAAAGTTGATAAAAAAATAGCTTGATTTTTTTTCATACAGAAAATTTTTCTACGGGGTGCCTATTAATCACCACCGGGGTTAAAATGGTGGTGCCTTTCAAAAACAACAGTCCGGCTTGCTGTTTTTTTCACCCCGTCATCGTCCAAAAGTGCGCTGGCAGATACTTGTATTTTGTGTGCAACATGCCTGCGCCCTTTTATAAAAAAATAATAGCTAAAAAAATAATCATACCCGGTTGTTAACACCACACTCTTCCCGTTTTGAAACGCCGAATCAATTTCCGCAAATGGGTATTGGGCTTTGCTGTTAAGCGCATGTTTTTGTACCACGATATTTTGCAGCGTATAATTCTTGTTATCAACCGGGTAATCCTTCACAGTCATGGCCATGCCCGTCATTTTTAAATGCCTGCCTGCCGCAACCTTACGCACACTAAACGAGGCCGTTAAAAATACCGTATCGTGGCGGCTGTCGCCCCACACGCTCAAATTCGAAGCAAAATCATCCCCCTGTACCTCTTGCCCTGCAGCGGTGGATTTAGTAGTTAACTCCGTTATTTTATAATAACTATCGCAAGAAGTGAGCAGCAACAATACGGCAATAAAAGCCGGCAAAATGGTGGCAAGTGGTTGTTTTAACATAAGCTATGTTTTAAACCCGGTAGCTGCGGGCGTTTGGTGCAAAGATAATCAGCTGGTTAATTGTGTGTTCGGCGTATTTTTTTCACGATAATAACGAAATAATTGCAGATTGCGTATCTGCATGGTTTCCAGGTTAGCTGCATTTACCAGTCTCGAATTTATCTTTCATTTATTTATATCTTTAAACCCATATTAACCGGCTTCTTATTCATTATCCGCATGAAGATTAAATTTATTATTCTATTATTTCTCCTATTTTCGGGCATGGCAGCATCGGCACAAAATGTTATGACACCCGAATTATTGTGGAAAGTTGGCCGCGTGAGCGGCAAGGGCATTTCAAAAGACGGCAAATCTATTATTTACAGCGTTGGCGTACCCGATGTTGCGGCAAATAAAATCAACAACACCAGTTATAGTATTCCGCTTGGTGGAGGGCCCACAACGGTTGTAAAAGATGCGGATGCTTTGCTCACGGACACCAAAATATCGCCCGATGGCAAATACAAAATTTTCAGTAAGGATGTGAAAATTAAAAAGGTAGCCGGGAGCGATTTTTATCCAGAACTCAAGAAAAGCAATGCGCTGATATATGATAATTTAAACTATCGCCATTGGGATACCTGGGAAGACGGCAAATTTGGCCATGTAATGCTGGCGCCAATGGTAAACGGCAAACCGGGTAAAGCCAAGGATTTGATGCCGGGCGAACCTTACGATTGTCCGTTAAAACCCGATGGCGGCGACGAAGGTTATGTTTGGAGCAGCGATGGCAAAAAAGTAGTTTATAGCTGCAAAAAGAAATTCGGCACTGCGTATGCCATCAGCACCAATACTGATATTTATGCATACGATATCGCAACAGGGGTAACCACCAATTTAACTCCCGACAATCCGGGTTACGACGTGCAGCCCAGCTTTAACCACCAGGGACAAATGGCCTGGCTGCAAATGAAACGCGACGGCTACGAGGCCGACAAACAGGACTTGGTAGTTACCGATGGCTCCAATAAAATAAACCTTACCGCCCAGCGTGATGATATTCACGTCGGCGGCTACAAATGGGCAGAGGATGGCAAAAGCCTGTTTTTTATGGCGCCAATAAACGGCACCTCCATGCTGTTTAAAGTAACCTACCCCGAAGCGGTGATTACACAAATTACCAGCGGCGACTTTGACATTAACGATATTGTTGGCCAAAAAGGCGATAAACTGGTAGTAGCGCGCGGCGATTTTAACCGCGCGAACGAACTATACACGTTGGATTTACCCAGCGGTAAAATGACACAACTGACCCATGTTAACGATGCTTTATATGCTAAAATTGGCCTGTGCCCCACTGAACGCCGTTATGTAAAAACAGTAGACGGTAAGGATATGCTGGTTTGGGTGGTTTATCCACCGGGATTTGATAAAACTAAAAAGTATCCTGCCCTGCTCTTTTGCGAAGGAGGTCCGCAAAGTCCATTAACACAATTTTACTCGTTCCGGTGGAACCTCCAGTTGATGGCCAGCAACGGCTATATTGTGATTGCACCTAATCGGCGCGGGATGCCCGGTCATGGTACCGAGTGGAACGAGGAGATCAGCAAAGACCATGGCGGCCTGGCTATGCAGGATTACCTGAGCGCCACGGACAATATGGCTAAAGAACCCTTTGTAGACAAAGACCGGCTTGGCTGCGTAGGCGCCAGTTATGGGGGCTACTCGGTTTACATGCTGGCCGGCATGCACAAAAAGCGGTTTAAAACCTTCATTGCGCACGATGGCATATTTGATTTCCGGAGTATGTACGGCACTACCGAAGAAATGTGGTTCCCTAACTGGGAATACGGCGGCCCTTACTGGGAAAAAGATAACGCAGCAGCCCAAAAATCATACAAGGAGTTTTCGCCAAGCAATTTTGTAGCCAACTGGGATACCCCTATCCTTATCTTCCATGGCGAAAAGGATTTCCGTGTGCCGCTTGAACAGGGTTTACAGGCTTTCCAGGCCGCGCAATTGCTGGGTATAAAAAGCCGCCTGGTAGTTATGCAGGACGAAAACCATTGGGTACTGCATGCGCAAAATGCTTTGGTTTGGCAGGGCGAATTTTTTAGGTGGTTAAAGGAGACGCTGTAGATAAATCCAAATTCAGGCGTTGGGCATAGGATATCGGGCCGTCGACAGCTACAGGATTTAGCATAAAAAGGAATTATTTTTTATATTTGTGAGGATAAGGAGAACGCAATGAATTCAAAAATTAGATCGGACAAAAAGCTATTTAATGATGTTAAGTCATATTCTCCCGGAGAAATTTTGGAGGCAGGCGGCACTACCGCTTTTGCTATAAAGATGGGGAAAACACCTGAAGCATTGGTAAAAGCCATGCAAAATGCGGCACCAATAGAACCTTTTAGTGACGAGGAATGGGATAGTTTGATGACCCAGCTTAAAAACGACAAATAATGAACTTTTTATTGGATACCAATATCGTCCTTAATATGATAAGGGCAAAAGATTTTGTAGCCATAAAAAACTTTATAAATCCGGAAGATGTGCAATTATATCTTTCAGTTGCATCGAGAGCCGAAATAGCGTCGATAGCTATTAGAAATAATTGGGGGCGTAAAAGGAATGATTTGCTTACAGATTTCCTGAACTATGTGAGCATCGTTGACATTGATCAGTCGCTGGTTAGCATTTATGCAGAAATAGATGCATTTTCTCAACGTTTAAACCCAGGCTTTGATAAATACACATTCAACACGCCACGCAATATGGGTAAGAATGACCTTTGGATAGCCTCGCTCGCTACGTTTCTGAATTTAAAGCTTATCACAACGGACTTGGATTTCGATCATTTGCACAAGGTGTTTTTTGAAGTCAGGAAAATAAACCCGGAAGAATTTATTCAATTCTTTTAGTATAAAGTCAACCTCATGTCTCTCAAAAGCGAACTTGCTAAACTTGGTAAAAAAGCGCTCATAGAAATAGTTGTCGATCTCGATAAAACGAATAAAGCTGAACAGAACCAATTTTAAGGTGAAAAATAAAACTTATAACCTGATTTTCCTTTTATCGGTGCTTTTGTTCGGTTGTCGAAATCATGCAAAATACAAAACACTTGTAAACGCCGATGATTACAGCCTGATCAAACAACCTGAGCAATGTTTTACAGCCACTTTTGAAAAAGACAGTGCTTTTTTTAAATACAAAACCCTGCCGAACGGAAAGATCAGGGGTATGCTAACCATAAAATATGCAGAGCCGGAGCCATTGGCTGTTGAGAAAAACTTTTATCACGGCGAAATTAAAGGCCGGTTTACAAACGATACTTTATTTGCAGATTACATATTTGCCAATGGTAAAAAGATGGGCATTTACCGCAATCCGCTTGCGTTTTTAAAAAAAGACAACAAACTGGTGCTTGGTTTTGGCGCCTACGTAAACTACCTTGGCAAAACCTGGCTGATGAACCACCAGGCCATCAATTTCAATAAAGGTCGCTTTCAATTTATGCCGGCCAAATGCAATTTATAATTGCCTCTCTGTTATCAGTTAGCCACGAATACCCTCAAATCCCTGCTTTATCAAGTAATCATTCCGTTTCATGTAAAATAATTTACATGTCCCTCTCCTTTTTTCATCTTCATAGCGGCACCAAAGCAAATGCCATCAGTCATGTTGTATGAATTTTAGGCAAACCATAAGCCGCTGGCAACCGACACCGTTTCAGCTGATCCTGTTATTGACTTTAATGCAGCTATTCATCACGCTGCTAACCAATGGCTTTGCCATGTCGCAGGACGAGGCAATGTGGCATTACATTGGCCGCAACTGGTTCAGGAACGGGCTTGTGCCCTATTCCGGCGGGGTTGATAACCATTCACCGTTATTTTTTGCAATTTTTGGTTTGTCCGACAAGCTGTTTGGCGTAAATTACTGGTTCCCGCGGGTGTTTGGTACACTTTGCCAGTCTGTGGGGATATTTTATGTATACAAATTAGCCGATCACCTCGCCGGCAAACGCGCAGCCATGCTTGCCTTATCATTTTATGGTCTTTCGGTGATGTGGCACGGGGTCGACGGCCGCTACACCTCCTACACCGAAACCTACGAGGTGATGTTTACCATCATCGCCTTTTATTATTTTATCACTGCAAAAGGCAGCAAAGGATACTTTATCAGTGGTTTAGTGGCCATCATCGCCATGGGTTTCCGTTTATCGGGCGTTTTTGGGATTGTCGCTTTGTTTGCCGCATCATTCCGCAAAAAAGAAAAGTGCACACTTGTATTTTGCGCCGGGGCACTATGCGGTATCGTCTTCCTGGCCACACTCAGCCTTTTGGCCGGCATCAACCCTCACGATGTATATGTGTACGGTTTCGCGGATAATTTTGGGCAGGGCAGCACCACCAATTACAGTTTCCTGACGAGGATGGTGCAATTCCACAATATGTTCTTTTATTCGGAAGTAATATTGTTTTATCCCCTGGCATTGGCCTACCTGTTTATTGAAAGAAAAGTGAACTGGCCGGTTTTGTGGGCCATTTTTGAGTTTATCGGTATCAATATTATCGGCAACTACGCTCGGGTTGATCTTAAGGACCTGCTACCCCCGCTGGCGCTGATGGGCGGCTTAGTGGTTGCAAAGCTTAATGTACCGCTTAGGTACAGCATGGTGGTAGTATGGCTTTGCTTTAGCCCTAAAATTGTGGAACCTTTTTTAAATTTTACAAGGTTATTCACCGGCGAATTTCAAAAAGCCGAAAACTATTGCCACGAACCTTATATACAACCCGATGAAAGCGCCAGCAGGCAACTGGGCCAATGGGTAAAGGCAAATACAACAGTACAGCAAAATGTATTGGTTGCGGGATATGGTTCGCAGGTGCAGGTTTATTCGGAACGGATATCGCCGAGTATTTATTTTAATGCCACGCAAACCCCGCTCGCCAAAGAGAGGTTTTACCGCGATATGCGCCAGCACGAACCCGATATGATACTGGTACCCCTATTCCCGGAATACAGGCAATACATCGGCGCCGATCTGCAGCAGTACATCGACCAATTGGTTGCAAAAGATTATTATTTGGACCGATGCATGTTTAATTACAATGTTTACCGGTTGAAAAAGACGCAAGTAAATTAAAACCCGCGAAACAAAGGCCGGCTTACCAACGGCGAAAAAGACCAGGGTATAGAACTTAAAATAAGCAGCAGTCCGATAGTAAACCAAATGGCCATGGTTTTAAATTTGTCGCGGTCGGCGGTTTTGCGTTTTGCTTTGGCAGACCCGATAGTGATAACAACAATAGCGCTCAACATGACGGTAACGTGCTCCATCCCAAAAAACCTGATCTGCCGTTCATGAACAGCGGTTGAAAAATGGCTCAAAAAATAACTCACAATCGGGCTGATAAAATATAACCACAACCCGGCAATCAGTTGGATATGGGCTATGGTGGCAGTTATCCAGCGAACCCTATCATCAAACCCTGAATAACTTTTATCAAAAAGCCAGCCCCGCCAGCTACGATAAATAGCAAAAAGCAAGCTAACCAATACAAACCAACGGATTAAAGAGTGTGAGGCTAAAAGGATTGCGTACATGGAATAAGTTTATAATTGCGTTGACGAACGGCAATGATAAATATTTTATTTTTTATCAGGATTGTAATAATAACAAGCTTTTTTTCATTCAATACTCCCGGACGGATGCAGCACCCATCCCTTCCAACCAAATAAAATTCTGTTCGGCCCGATTATTTTTAAAAAAATAAAATTTTCTATTGACATTTTAATTTTTACTTGTACATTTACGGCGCAAACAAATAAAAATGAAATTTAACAGTGCATATTTTTATGGTTACTACTTTTACTTTACCAGTAAGAGCCGGGACTGATATGCATAAACAAACATATAAGAAACTGAAAAGTCCCGGCCGAACAAGCCGGGACTTTTTGCTTTAAACGCATTATGAAACAAGATAAACCAAGAGTTGCCATACAGGGAATCCGCGCTTCGTTCCACGAGGAAGCGGCCTTTAAATATTTTGGTGAAAACATCCACACCATTGAATGCAATTCCTTTAAGCAAACTTTTGAAGCGCTGCAAAACAAAGAAGCCGATTATGTGGTGATGGCTATTGAAAACAGTATTGCCGGCAGCATTTTACCCAATTACTCGCTATTGCTGGGCTATGGCTTCCCGGTTATAGGCGAAATTTACCTACCCATACAACTGCATTTAATGGCGCTGCCGGGTGTAAAGTTTGATGATATAAAATATGTTACCTCGCACCCGATCGCCATCCGCCAGTGTGTTGATTTTTTTGACGAATACCCGCACCTGAATATTGTGGAAAGCAATGATACCGCGGCTTGCGCCAAACGTATCCGCGATGAACAGCTTACCGACACGGTGGCTATAGCCAACACACTCGCCGCACGGCTTTACGGATTGGATGTAATTGAGCGCCGTATCGAATCGAACAAAAAGAACTTTACCCGCTTTTTGATCCTGACTACCCACGAAAATGTGGTGAAACAGCATCCAAACAAAGCATCATTATGTTTCCAGGTGAGCAATAAAGTGGGATCGCTGGCCAAGGTATTGAATGTTTTTGCCGAGGAAAGCGTTAATATGAGTAAGATCCAATCGATGCCGGTACTGGGCAAGCGCCATGAATATAACTTTTATGTGGATATTGAGTGGGAAGAATCAAAACAATACGATGCGGCTATCCGGAAGATATTAAAATACACGCAAAACTTTAATATCCTGGGCGAATACGTAAGGCACGATGACGAAGCTGACGGTACGCCGAAACCCGTGAAACCCGAAAAAACCCCGAGAGCTTATATCAATATGAAGAAGATGTGACGGGAAAAGTCGGAATCCCGATAGCTATCGGGACCGAAAGAAAGATGAAAAACGGGGGTATCCCCAAAAAAAAGAGAAACAAAGAAAAATAACATAAAATTAACACCAAAAAATCTTCCGGACTTTCGGTCTTTTCGGACTTTCGGACTTTCGGACTAAATAAAAAACGATGAAACTTAATTTAAACATACAACCGCTTAGTTCCTGGATAAAAACCGGCAGCGAACCATTACTGATAGCGGGCCCATGCAGCGCCGAAACTGAAGAACAGTTGGTAGCCACTGCACATTTATTAGCCGCAACAGGTAAAGTATCGGCCTTACGCGCCGGTATTTGGAAACCGCGTACCCGTCCGGGTGAGTTTGAAGGCATTGGTAGCATTGGCTTGCAATGGTTAAAACGCGCCAAAGACGAAACCGGTTTGCCAACCGCTGTTGAAGTTGCCAACGCCAAACACGTAGAAGAAGCACTTGCAGCAGGTGTTGATATTTTATGGGTGGGCGCACGCTCAACCGTAAACCCTTTTACCGTACAGGAAATTGCTGATGCCCTGCGTGGCGTTGACGTACCGGTAATGGTAAAAAACCCGGTAAACCCCGATCTGTCGTTATGGATTGGCGCCATTGAGCGTATTAACCAGGCTGGTATTACCAAACTGGCGGCTATACACCGCGGATTTTCATCGCACGAAAAAAGTGCTTTCCGTAACGAGCCGATGTGGGATTTGGCCATCAGCCTGAAAACACACGCGCCTGACCTGCCTATCATTAACGACCCAAGCCACATTACAGGCAACCGCGACCTGATTGGCTACATTGCCCAAAAAGCTCTTGACCTGGATATGCAGGGCCTGATGATTGAATCGCACATCGATCCTACTGTTGCGTGGACCGATGCCAAACAACAGGTTACCCCTGGTGCCCTTGTTGATATCATCAATCACCTTGCCCTGCGCAAACCTGAGGTTAGGAATGCAGAATTGAAAGATAAACTGGCGGAACTACGCACCAACATTGATAAAATTGACGACCTGGTTATCCAAAAAATGGCCGAAAGGATGAAAATTGTGGAACAGATTGGCCAGTACAAAAAAGATAACAACGTTACCATTTTACAGGTTAACCGCTGGGATGAGATCCTGAAAAAAGGTATCAGCTATGGCAAAGCCCTTAAGCTGAGCGAAGAGTTTACCGAAAAACTGCTGGAACTAATCCATGCTGAATCGATCCGAAAACAAACCGAGATTATGAACAAGGCAGAAGCAGGACAGGCAGCTGAAAAGTTAACACACGCGTAAATTCATAAACCCGTAGAGACGCAATACTTTGCGTCTCTGAACTATTTACAATGAAGACGCAATATTTTGTGTCTCCGCACAGGCATAAATCAGAGACGCAAAGTATTGCGTCTCTACATTTTAAATAATGAAACATAACATCATCCTTACCAAAAAAGGCAAATCGGTAAAAGGCACGATACATCTCACGGGTTCAAAAAGTGAATGTAACCGCGCCCTCATCATCGAAGCGCTGAGCCACGGTAAGGTTAAGGTTGAGAATATTTCGGATGCTGCCGATACGGTGACTTTGTTGAAGATTTTGAAGTCGGAAGTCGGAATGCCGACTGCGGAAGTTTCAAATGAAAACAAAAACATTCCGCAATCGACAATTCGCATTCCGCAATTAAATAATTCCGAAATTGAACATCCGAAATCCGAAATCAACATCGGTCCCGCCGGAACGGCTATGCGTTTCTTGACTGCTTATTTCACTTTGCAGGATGAAGAAGTGATATTAACAGGCAGTGCACGGATGAAACAACGTCCTATCGGGATTTTGGTGGATGCATTGCGACAGTTGGGCGCCGAAATTGAATACGTAGAAAACGAGGGGTTCCCCCCTATAAAACTGAAAGGCAGCTTAAGGCAGCTTTCTAATAAGGTCAGTATAAAAGGAAATATAAGCAGTCAGTACATCACTGCGTTATTGCTTATCGCTGCCCGGCTGCCTTTCGGTTTGGAACTGCATATTGAAGGCGACCTCACCTCGCGCCCCTATGTTGAAATGACACTGGCAATGCTGCAATCTGCAGGCATACAGCATACCTCGGAAGACAATGTGATCAGCATCCCCGCCCAGGAATTTGCAGAAACATCGTTACACGTAGAACCGGACTGGAGCGCTGCTTCGTACTGGTATGCTATTGCAGCACTGTCAGATGAGGCTGAGTTGTTTTTGCCGGGGCTAACCGCTTACAGCCTGCAAGGCGACAGCGTGATCACCGAGATAATGGCCAATTTTGGGATAACATCGCAGTTTAAGGATGGTGGTGTATATCTTACTAAAGAAATTAAACCTAACGTCCGTAAAATATTCGACCTTAAAAGCTGCCCGGATTTGGCGCAAACCGTTATTGTAGTATGCGCAGCATTAGGGCACGAGGCCACTTTTACCGGGCTGGAAACTTTAAAAATCAAGGAAACGGACCGCATAAAAGCTTTGCAGAACGAATTGGCTAAAATTGGTGTTAAGCTGATTGAAAAGGGCCAGGTTTATAAACTGGATTGCAGCGAAAAACAAATACCTGAACGTATATTTGTTGACACTTACGAGGACCACCGCATGGCTATGGCTTTTGCGCCGCTGGCATTATTGATACCCGAAGTAGAGATAGAAGATGCTATGGTTGTAGAAAAATCGTACCCGGCATTTTGGAGTGATTTGGAGAAGGTGGGGTTTAGTTCAGTGATTTGAGGTTAGAAATTGGAGATTAGGAGGGGAAGACCTCAAAAAAATCATTGACCAATGACAAAACTATCGGTGAAATCAAAATCTCATCGGTGAAATCAAAAAAAACAAAATGGCAGGCAATTCATTCGGACAATTATTCAGGATAACAACTTTTGGTGAATCGCATGGCGAGGCTATCGGCGTAATTATTGACGGCTGTCCGGCACAACTGGAGGTGGATTTGGATTACATACAGGGTGAGCTGGATAAACGCAAACCAGGGCAATCCAAAATAACCACTCAACGCAAGGAAAGTGATACGGTTAAAATATTATCCGGCGTTTTTGAAGGAAAAACAACCGGCACCCCTATTGCTATGCTGATCCCCAACGAGGACCAGCGTTCAAAAGATTACACCCACAATGTGGATGTGTTCCGCCCCTCGCATGCTGATTATACCTATCAAACCAAATACGGCATCCGCGATCATCGCGGCGGCGGTCGCTCCTCGGCCCGCGAAACAGCGGCACGGGTTGCAGCAGGGGCCATTGCAAAGCTGCTGTTAAAAAGCCAGGGAATTGAGATTGCTGCGCATGTAAGCAGCGTGGGTAAAATTGATGCGCCTAATGTAGAGATCAGTAACGTACAGGATTTTATTGACGAGCGCGAAAAAAACATCGTCCGCTGTGCCGATCCGGCAACTGCGGAAGAAATGATTGAATATATCGACAGCATCCGCAAACAGGGCGATACTGTAGGCGGCAAAGTAAGCTGCCATATCATAAACTGCCCGGTTGGTTTAGGCGAGCCGGTATTTGACAAATTACATGCTGATTTGGGCAAGGCCATGCTGAGTATTAATGCCGTGCACGGTTTTGAGTACGGCTCAGGCTTTACCGGTAGCGAAATGCGCGGATCGGAGCATAACGATATCTTCATAAAGAATAGCGATGGCGAGGTAAAAACCATCTCCAATTACTCGGGCGGCATACAGGGCGGTATCAGTAACGGGATGCCTATCGAGTTTAAAGTAGCTTTTAAACCGGTTGCCACCATTATGCACAACCAGCAAACGGTTGACAGCCAAGGAAATGCAGCCGAAATATCTGGCAAAGGCAGGCACGATCCCTGCGTAGTACCGAGGGCCGTACCAATTGTAGAGGCTATGGCCGCGCTGGTTCTGGCTGATCATTGGTTAAGAAACCGGAATTCGATAACCCCCCAACCCCCTAAAGGGGGAGCAAGTATTGCTTAATGTTTAAAGCCATCCTATTCGACCTTGACGGTACTTTAATTGATTCCGAAAGCTTTCATTTGGATTGCTGGAACGAGGTTTTATACCCGATGGAGATTCAGCTCACGCACGAAGAATGGCTGGAACATCACGCAGGCGTGCCGATGCCTGTAAACGCAAGCCGGCTGATTGAAAAGTATGGTTTAACAATTTCGCACGAAGACCTCGTTAAAAAACGTGAGCATGTAACTATCACCCGGTTGCAAACCCACGATATGGCCCTTATGCCCTTTGCGTTGGAAACCCTTGAATCCCTGAGTGAAAAAGGCCTTACTTTAGCTTTGGTTACCGGCAGTCCCAGGCAGGATGTGGAAGCTATTTTTGCCAAAAATGGGTTAAGCCGTTTCTTTAAAACCATCGTTACACGTACCGAAGTAGTTAACAGCAAACCCCATCCCGAAAGCTATGAGCTTTGCTGCCGTCAGTTGGGTTTATTGGTTGATGATTGTATTGCCATTGAGGATACCAGCAATGGTGTTAAATCGGCCAAAGCTGCGGGCCTTGTTTGCTATGCCATTCAACACAATACAAACGAACATCATAAGCTGGAGGCTGCTGATAAAATTTTCCTTGATCTGAATGAGGCCTGCGAATATTTAAACGCGGAAATATTCAGGTAGCGGGGTTGTTTTAAAGGAAGGTGAAATTGGAAAGGCTAATAGTCGGCAACAGTATTTGCCGATTGAGATTCAATTGTTTAACAACCTGCCTTTTTCAACGTAATGTCACCTTTCGCCTTTTAACTTAAACCTTTTATCGCAATCTGATATCTTCGTTAAACCATGTTAACCTCCTTTTTCCAATTATATAAGAGCGCATTTGCAGGCCTTTCCAAAAATAGCTGGTACCTGAGCATCGTAATGCTTATTAATCGCGCCGGTACTATGGTGGTGGCTTTTATGACCGTTTATTGCGTTCATCAATTGCACATGTCGGCGGTGCAGGCAGGTA
>Ga0206865_1045_pt1 | contig 40349 bp, 36 predicted proteins | sample Alteio_BWOrgCont_39_FD_152628 | JGI IMG/M metagenome (GOLD analysis project Ga0206865, IMG submission 152628) | Enriched cells from forest soil in Barre Woods Harvard Forest LTER site, Petersham, Massachusetts, United States -... | ecosystem: Environmental > Terrestrial > Soil > Temperate forest >...
GTCTTTCGCCATGGTATAATATACCCTGGCGCCGGCCATAATGAGGCCATTGTTGCAACCAAAGGTTGATATCATAATCATTACTGCAATAACATAGGTGCCCCAATTGCCAAATATGGCCTGCGAGGCAGCCACCGCAACGCGGTCCTTTGGTGCCGTGGCAATATCATGCATGGATAGCACACCTGTGTACATTACGTTGGCCGATACATAAATTACCGTAACGATAAGCGTCCCGAAAAATAAGCTTAAACCAATATTGCGTTTCGGGTTGTTCATTTCACCTGCGATAAAAGTAACGTTGTTCCAGGCATCACTGCTGAATATGGAGCCCACCATTGATGCTGCAACGGCGCCAAGCGCGGCCGCCATGGTTAATCCGCCCAGGTTAACGCCGGTGTCGCTTAATTTGTGCATATCCCAGGCATTGCTCCAGTTGGCATGCCATATTTCGGGTTTTAAGGCTATCAAACCAAAAATAATCAGGCCAAACAAGCTCACCAGTTTGGTTAAAGTGAACGTGTTTTGAACGATTTTGCCGGTTTTAACGCCCCTTGTATTTACATAGGTTAAAAACACGATGATCACTATCGAAACCAATTGCGCGGCACTGAGCGAAATGGTAGGCTTAACTTCGCCCGCTGCCAGGTAATGGTTAAAAGGGAATAAAATATGATCCTCGCTAACCGGTTTATACAGGTACGCCAGGAATTTTGAAAAGGCAACACCTACCGCTGCAATGGTACCGGTTTGTATCACCGCAAAAAAACTCCAGCCATATAAAAAGGCGGTGAGCTTATTATAGGCTTCTTTTAAATAAACATATTGTCCGCCTGCTTTAGGGAACATGCCACTGAGTTCGCCATAACTTACGGCAGCGGTAATGGTCATAAAGCCGGTAATCAGCCATACCATGATGAGCCAGCCTGCCGAGCCGACATTGCGCGTGATATCAGCGCTCACAATAAATATCCCTGAGCCTATCATGGAGCCTGCTACCAGCATGGTGCCATCTAATAAACCCAGTTCGTGTTTCAATTTTGGTTGTTGTGGTTCGGTTGCCATCGGTGGTTAAAAGTTTAAAGTTCTAAACTATTCAAAAAACTTTATAATTGACAGGCTATTGTAAAGAAATTAATTTACTAATTTGCGCTCAACCAATTATATTTGCGGACTTTTTAAAATTTTAACAAAAAGTATTTCATAATTAAAATTATATATGGATTTTTTAAACACCTACTTAATTTATTTAATTCCTGTTTTTGGGCTTATAGGGATAGTTTTTATGGCTATAAAAGCTGCCTGGGTTACCAAACAAGATGCCGGCGACGGGGAGATGGTCAAACTATCAGGTTATATTGCTGATGGCGCCATGGCATTTTTGCGCGCCGAATGGAAGATCCTGAGCTACTTTGTGGTTGTTGCCGGGCTTTTATTAGCCTATTCGGGTACTACGGTGGCAACATCAAGCCCGGTTATTGCAATTTCATTTGTATGCGGCGCATTCCTTTCGGCTTTTGCCGGTTTCCTGGGTATGCGTATTGCTACCAAAGCAAATGTGCGCACCACGCAGGCTGCCCGTACCAGTTTGGCGCAGGCCTTAAAAGTATCATTTACCGGTGGTACCGTAATGGGATTAGGTGTTGCGGGCCTGGCTATTATAGGCCTGGGTTCGTTATTTATAGTTTTTTATACCATGTATGTACGCAGCCAGGGCTTAAATGTTAATGGTGAAGGCATGGCCAAAGCATTGGATGTTTTAGCCGGATTTTCACTGGGTGCTGAGTCTATCGCATTATTTGCACGTGTTGGTGGTGGTATTTATACCAAAGCTGCGGACGTAGGCGCCGACCTTGTAGGTAAAGTTGAAGCCGGAATCCCCGAAGACGACGTTCGTAACCCCGCTACCATTGCCGATAACGTAGGCGATAACGTAGGCGACGTTGCAGGTATGGGCGCCGATTTATTTGGTTCATACGTGGCCACTATGCTGGCTACCATGGTTTTGGGCCGCGAAATTGTATCAAACGATAACTTTGGTGGTATAGCCCCTGTGTTGTTACCGATGGTAATTGCCGGTTTAGGGTTGATATTCTCTATTGTTGGTGCAGCATTTGTCCGCATAAAAAAGGAAACCGACAGCGTGCAAAACGCTTTAAATATTGGTAACTGGGCATCTATCATATTAACAGCTATTGCTACTTATTTTGTAGTGCAATGGATGTTGCCAGGTGACAGCTTCCACATGATCCGCGATGAAATATCAGGCGGTGGCTTAAAAGAGGGCTCGATAGCCTTTACTAAAAATGGTGTTTTTGGCGCCATCGCAGTAGGCCTGGTAGTAGGTACTTTAATGTCAATGATCACGGAGTATTATACTGCAATGGGTAAACGCCCGGTACTGAGCATTATCCGCCAGTCGTCAACAGGTCACGCTACCAACATCATTGGTGGTTTAGCTGTAGGTATGGAATCAACCGTGTTGCCTATCATTGTATTGGCAGCTGGTATTTATGGATCATACCATTTTGCAGGCTTATACGGCGTTTCTATCGCGGCAGCAGGCATGATGGCCACAACCGCCATGCAATTATCAATCGACGCTTTTGGCCCGATTGCTGACAACGCCGGTGGTATTGCCGAAATGAGCCGTTTACCTGAAGAAGTTCGTCACCGTACTGATAACCTGGATGCTGTAGGTAATACTACTGCTGCAACAGGTAAAGGTTTTGCTATCGCTTCAGCAGCCTTAACTTCGCTGGCTTTGTTTGCAGCCTTTGTGGGTGTGGCAGGTATCGAACATATTGATATTTACAAGGCAGATGTACTGGCCGGCTTATTTGTTGGCGGCATGATCCCTTTCATATTTTCGTCGCTATGTATTTCAGCTGTAGGACGTGCAGCCATGGCAATGGTTGAAGAAGTTCGCCGCCAGTTCCGCGAAATTCCGGGCATTATGGAATACACCGGCAAACCCGAGTACGAAAAATGTGTGGCGATATCAACTAAAGCATCTATCCGAGAGATGGTTGCACCTGGTCTTATCGCATTAATTACCCCAATTATAATCGGTTTTGCTTTTGGTCCCGAGGTTTTAGGCGGTTTATTAGCCGGTGTAACCGTATCAGGCGTGTTGATGGGTATTTTCCAGAGCAACGCAGGCGGCGCATGGGATAATGCCAAAAAATCATTTGAAAAAGGCGTACTGATCAACGGCGAAATGTTCTACAAAAAATCAGAACCACATAAAGCATCTGTTACAGGTGATACCGTGGGCGATCCGTTTAAAGATACTTCGGGCCCTTCGATGAATATCCTCATCAAGCTGATGTCGATTGTATCTTTGGTAATTGCACCGCATTTACATAAAGAAGCTGTTAACAGTCCGCGCATTCAAAAAGAATTGCAGCGGCGTTCGATGATCACCCATACTATTAGGATCGATAAAAAAGCTTAATTGCTAAGGTGAAAAGATAAAGGCGAAAGCTAAAATGAAAAGGGATGCTGAAAGGCGTCCCTTTTTTTGTTTTGAACAGATTGTTTTAATAATTAAATTTGAATTATGACAGTGACCGTAAATTTGTATTCAGCGGAGCAGGAAAAGACTTTGATTGATTTTCTTGAAAAGATGCATTTTGATTTTCAGAGTGATCAGGAGGACTTTTCCCTAACCGATGATCAAAAGGCGGAAATCTTGAGGAGAGACAACGATTTTGTGAGCGGGAAAACTACTGCGCGTAATTGGGACGATATTAAACGCGATTTAAAAAGTGTATATCGTTAAACTTTTACTCGAAGCAGAAATTGACCTGACAGACGCTTGTGCGTGGTATGAAAAAAGAAAACCAGGATTGGGTGGACAGTTTTTAGATGAATTCGATCGCGTTGTGGACGTTTTGAGAAGCAACCCCTCTCAGTTTGCAATTAATTTTTCAGGGAAATACAGATTTGCTTTGCTGAAAAGATTCCCCTATTCAATAGCATATCGGATTGATGAGGAAGGGTTTATCGTAATTGCTTCCGTTTTTCATCAACATCGTAACCCATCGAAATTCTAATTTCCAGTTGGTATCTTAATTAAATTAATTGGCCTCGCAATTCGTCAAGAGCAGAGGTGTAACGTCGTCGCTGCACGGTGGACGCAGGCACTTTGGCAATGGGCTTGTTTCACGCTCGCAATTGACAAAATGTTGAGGCCATTAAGGCAAGCTGATCCACCCAATCCACCAATTTAATTCCGGTATTCGCAATAATCCCATTGTTACATTCTGCACTTTATGTTTTCAATAAATTTAAGTACGTTTGGAAAACTGATTTCATTTAACTAAAGTAACTGATTAAATAATGAGCTTATTTGTAAAAAAATCCCTTTCACAATTAATGGCCACGCCCGAAGAGGGGCATGGCACCCTTAAACGCACGCTTGGCGCGGGTAGTCTTATTGCTTTGGGCATTGGCGCTATTATTGGCGCCGGGCTTTTCGTAAGAACAGCCTCGGCTGCCGGCGAGCATGCTGGTTCGGCGGTAACTATTTCTTTTATCGTGGCTGCTGTTGGTTGTGCTTTTGCCGGCCTTTGTTATGCCGAATTTGCCTCCATAATCCCCATAGCTGGCAGCGCGTACACTTATGCTTACGCCACCATGGGTGAAATAGTCGCCTGGATAATTGGTTGGGCCCTGGTATTGGAATATGCCTTGGGAGCCGCGACGGTGTCGATAAGTTGGAGTGAGTATTTAAATAACCTGGTCGGGCAGCGAATACCGTATGAGTGGTGCCACTCTCCAATGGAATCAGTATTGGTAAACGGCGTCAGCCACCACGGTATCATTAATTTACCCGCATTATTTATATTAGCTGTATTATCCCTCATACTTATAAAAGGTACCCAGGAGTCGGCAACAGTTAATGCTGTTATCGTATTTATAAAAGTTGCCATTGTATTAGTATTTATCGCTATTGGCTGGCAGTATATTAATCCTGCTAATCACACGCCATATATTATCCCGGCAAATCAGCCCCCTGTAATGCAGCCCAGCGGCAAGCTATATTCGTATCTCCCATTTTTTAACCATGGATGGGGCGGCGTTTTAAGAGGTGCGGGTGTTGTGTTTTTTGCATTTATTGGTTTCGACGCAGTTTCTACTGCTGCCCAGGAAGCAAAAAATCCAAAACGCGATATGCCGATAGGGATATTAGGATCGTTAGTGATATGCACTATCCTGTATATTTTATTTTCGTGGGTATTAACCGGTGTTGCACCATTTACCGATTTTATGAAAGCAGGTAAAGAAGCTTCTGTCGCTTATGCTATCAGTCATTATATGGTCGGTTATTCGTGGCTATCAACCTTGGTTACAATAGCTATATTAGCTGGGTTTTCATCCGTTATATTGGTGATGTTATTGGGGCAATCAAGGGTTTTCTATACTATGTCAACCGATGGTTTACTGCCAAAAGTATTTTCCGACCTTCACCCTAAATTCCGTACACCCTATAAAAGCAATATGATATTGTTTGTATTCGTGGGATTGTTTGCTGCGTTTTTGCCCGAAAGTGTCGCCGGCGACCTTACCTCAATCGGTACGTTGTTCGCATTTGTGGTTGTTTGTGTTGGCGTAATGATTCTTCGCAAAAAAAATCCAGATCTCGTGCGGCCGTTTAAAACCCCATTGGTTCCGCTTGTGCCTATTTTAGGTATCCTTATTTGCGTTGCTATGATAGTTAGTTTGGCTTTAAGTACACAATTAGCTGCCTTGGCGTGGATGATTATTGGTTTGGTAATTTATTTTTCATACAGTAAAAAGAACAGTAAGATTGGTTCGCTGGGCGAAATATTGCCTACGGCTACCGATTTTGAGAAAAAATAACTTTTAACAAGCTTTCGGGAGCAATCCTGAAAGCTTGCTGTAATGCGGTATTCATTGAATAATATCACCATAATATTGAAAAGGTTCTGCAATGCGGAACCTTTTTTATTAGTTTAAATTTTGCCAACCATGGTAACACGTTTAATGGGTTCCGATAAAAATCTCTGGATATTAGTACTCGTATGCATTATCAATTCATTGGGCTTTGGTATTATTGTACCCGTTTTATATACCTATGGCAAACTGTTTGGCCTAACCGGCATAACGCTGGGTGTATTAACTGCATCTTTTTCCATCGCCCAGTTTTTTGCAACACCGGTTTTAGGCTCGCTTTCCGATAAATGGGGACGCAAGCCTTTACTCGTTATCAGCCTGGCGGGCACCTGCATCTCCTTTTTGATGTTTGCCGAAGCGCGCTCGCTCATCGTGCTTTTTGCCGCCAGGATACTGGATGGTTTAACAGGCGGCAATGTATCCGTAGCACAAGCTATGGTAGCCGATACAGCCAATTCCGAAAATCGCGCCAAACGGTTTGGTGTTCTCGGCTCTTCATTGGCATTCGGTTTTGTTATAGGGCCATTAATTGGTGGAACGTTTAACAAGATCAGTCCGCAGGCTCCGTTCTTTTTCGCAGCAGCTATCTCGTTGATCGGAACGTTATGCGCGGCGTTTTTGTTGAAGGAAACCAATTTTACCAATAAGGAAACGCGCCTCGACTTTAAGGATAGATTTAAGTTTATTACGATGATAACGACCCTACAACGGCCGACCATCGGAACCGCCATTTTTACGGGACTGTTGCTCACCATGGCGCAGTTTACCATGATCATCGGTTTTCAAACATTCAGCGTTGATGTTTTAAAAATAACGCCTTCAACTATGGGGTTCTTTTTGGCCGGCTTTGGTATTTGCGGTATTATTATGCAGTTAAGCGTGCCCTTTTTTATCAAAACATTTCCTTCCAAACAAGTAATACTGTTGTTCTCGAGCGTGTTATGTTTTGCGGCGATGTTTATCTCGGGCTTCACCTCTGTTTTACTCCCTTTTGCCATTGCTTTGTGTGTTTATGGACTGTTTAACGGTTTGCGTAACCCTATGCTCAATGCCATCATTGCTGATAATATCGATAAAACCGAACAGGGCAAAATATTGGGGATTAATCAATCCTACGCATCTATCGGCCAAACCATTGGCCCGCTGACAGCGGGTGTTGCAGCAGCCATTTCGGTTCACAGCATTTTCTTCTTATCTTCATTCTATATTTTAGTCGCAACTTTACTTTGTTTGCGGTTAAAATCAAAACAATGAAACCGGGTTCATAAAGAGTGGGAGGGGACAGGGCTGAACAATGCTTGTCGCCCGGCGGCGTAGGGTGTCATCGAACCATAAAACCATAAAGCCATGCATCCATTAATCTTCAGGGAAGTACTTTCGGTTACCATGATCCTGTTTGCCATTATTGATATTTTGGGCGCCGTGCCCATTATTATCGAATTGCGGCAGCGGGTGGGCCATATCCAAAGCGAAAAAGCGAGCATTGCCGTGCTGGTATTAATGATAGCCTTTTTATTTGGCGGCGAGGAACTTTTGTCGATCATCGGGCTTGACGTTTCGTCCTTTGCCATTGCGGGTTCGCTGGTGATCTTTATCATTGCGATGGAAATGATACTGGGCCATAAATTGTTTAAGGAAGAAATGTCGGATACGGCCTCAATAGTGCCCCTGGCTTTTCCGCTGATTGCCGGGGCAGGCACCATGACCACGCTGCTTTCCCTGAAAACCCAATACCAAACGCAGGACATCATTGCCGGGATAGTGCTTAACACCATTTTTGTTTACATCGTACTGAAAAATGTAAAATGGCTCGAAAAACTCCTTGGCAAAACAGGGGTGAACATATTAAGAAAGGCCTTCGGTATTATCCTTTTAGCTATCGCGATAAAGCTGTTCAGGAGCAATACGCATTTGTAGCCCCTCGGCCCCCTAAAGGGTAGACACTGCGGAAGGTTAGATTTGACAACTTTTCAAAAGTTGTCAAATCTATAGCCCCTTTTAACAATCGCGATAAAGCTGTTGAGGAGTAATATACATCTGTAATTTGAAAATTAAATGAAAAGGCTGGGAACGAGAAAAAAGGCTGCTCTCCGGACGGACTTGGCGGCCATACTCAACCTTGTGACCTTTTACCGCTATCAAAATCTAATTGAAAAATCCGCCGTAACTATGGATACATTGCAAAAACCACTGATCGCTTACGGATGGCTCCGTGCAATTTTATGCTTCATATTTTTTATTATTATTTACGTTTTACTGTCGGCAATTGCCGGGCCTTTGCTGCATCACAAGTCCGGAGGTGATGCATCTCAATTTTTTGCGGCCGGTTCGATGGGTAATTTGTTTCTGATGGTACTGATAGTGAATTTTAGCTTCTTTTTAAGTGCGTGGCTTTTCAGAAAATTTATAGACAAAAAAACATTCTTTTCTTTAGGCTTTCAATGGGAGGCCCGATTTGTGCGCACGGGATTACTCACAGCCCTGGGTGTGATCGGGATTGGAAGTTTCCTGTTATGGCTAATAGGCGACCTGAAATTTATTGGCGCACAATTCGATCTCGCTTCATTCATGTTTAACCTATTGCTATTTTTAATAGTAGCAACAGGCGAGGAGTTGTTTTTTAGGGGATATATATTAAATAACCTGCTCCAAAGCTTTAATAAATGGATTGCTCTTGCTGCCAGTGCGCTGCTATTTATGCTGGTACATCTCCAAAATCCAGGCGCCACGGAATCGTTGCTGCCTATACTTTCAGCTTTTATAGGTGGTATCCTGTTCGGCATTAACTATGTATATACAAAAAACCTGTGGTACGGGATATGCCTCCACTTCACCTGGAATTATTTGCAAGGGCCAATTTTAGGGTATGATGTTAGCGGAACCACTTCGAAGCCTATATTGATACATACATTAAGCGGTCCCCCACTAATTACCGGTGGGGTGTTTGGCTATGAAGGATCGCTATTTTGTGTGCTGCTTAGTGCATTGGCCATCGCCATACTCGTTTGGAGATACGGGCGCAACCATGGCGTTTTAACTGTTTAGGGCTGAACATAAGGAAGGGCGGTAATTATTGAGGCAGTTCAAAAAAGATGAAAATGTTTTCCACTGGATAAACTTTTTTGCTTACCATGAGCCCCCCGGCCACCTAAAGGGGGAGCAATTAAGGGAAGTTTTAATGAATATTATAAAAGAATGTTTGCAACGGCACTTCAGTAATTAAAGCGAAGTGCCCTTTGCGGCCAAGCACGTAAAGGCTGCCATTTCGTACTTTTCGATCTTCCAACGGTTCTTCTGAGTAGCCTCTGCCGAAAATAACATTATCACGTGAAATAGATTTTTTTGCCAAAATTTTTCCTTCCCTGTTCAGCAACCAAAATGTATCCTGGTCCAGTTTGTCGCCGGTAACATCATGAAACACATAATTGTCATTCCATTTACCCAGAAACTCGCAATCGTTATCAGGCAAATTAGCGAAAGGAAGGTTATTTAAGTTTGGCACTCTTTTAATAAAGGTGCCGTTAAAAGAATACTGTTCATAAAAGACTGAGTCCCGGCCCTCACCATGTTGCTCCAAAATAATGCACGTATCCAAAACCGCATGTTGAAAATATTTTTTTTTCGCAAGGTTGTTATTAATTACGCTCAACGATCCATCAGTCATGTTTATCTTTATGAAAATGGGATCACCCTTCTGGTCGAAATTAAAGCTATAAAAATTGTTTTTGTAAAGATGAAGTTCACTGCCACCGTTAAGTTCCCGATAAGGTTTCCGGAATAGTTGCCTATCGCCCGAAAATGCTGCAAGACAAGCAGTCTTTTCACCTCCAAAAAAGTAAAAATTGCCTTTGTCGTCAACCTCAAAACCATTCACCCCAATGTCATTTAACGAAACGTCCTTATAAAACGGAACGCCGCTGAGATTACTTAACAATATTAACGTTTGCTTTTTTGGGAAAGATTGTGAGAAACAGAGAACATAATTAAAGCAAATAAGGGAGACCAGGAGAAGACTTTTTTTTATCATTTACAGTTCCGGAAGGTTGATTTCTATTAAATACTAATATAATGATTTGGATAGCTTTAAAGCAGTTGTCCTAAAAGTTAACACCATTTTTTTTACATCGGAAAAAAAAAGTAAAATGACTCGAAAAGCTCCTGGACAAGACGGAGGTGAACACATTGGGAAAAACGTCCGGCCTTATCCTTTTAGCTATCGCGATAAAGCTGTTAAGGAGCAATACGTATTTGTAACTTGAAGAAGATGGAACATGATCGCGTTCATTTCAACATATAAACAGCTCAAAATCAACGTTTAACATCAACGGTTGTCATGATTACCGGCGATGTAGATAGGTTATAGAGGGTATCAACGAGGGTTATGTACAATTTACCATTTGTACTGGTGATTGTGCCGTGCACTTTTTCAAAATATAAATTATTCCCTGTTCGCGTATAAGTATTTGTCAATGGCGGTTGCCCTGGTTCACCTATTATTACCTTGCCGTTTCCCATCGGCGTAACATCGCAAGCCGAGGTACCGGTGTAGATTCCTGTGGCCGTGTTGTCGGCATTATAGGTTGTCAAATTCCCGGCCATGCAAGGGTATTGGTCAACTGTTGCATCAAATCCACCTCCCGTATAACTTTCCTGCCACGATTGTAGAGACCACGTCCCGGTAATATCATAAAAAGGTGTGGTTTTTTTATCTTTTTTACAGGTAACAAACAGGAATGAAATGGTGATCAGGAGCAGGGTGATTTTTCTCATGTCGATTAATAAAGTCTATAAATATAGCGGTTCATAAATCTAAAAAAAGTAAAATTATATTTATGGAAATTGCACGATTTTAGTATCTATTAGGCAAACCAATTAACCAAAATTGACTGTTTTGGATTTGCATAATCGAATACTATGAAAAAATGTCTTACTGTCTTAATAATCATTATCATTACCTCAAGTACTTGCCTGGCACAGGATTCTTTTAAAAAGACAGTTCCTTTGGTGAAAGAATCCGCTAAAATTGATTCGTTATTATCCGCTATAATAAACATCCCGAAATACTTAAAGGCTCCAAAAGACGACTCTTGCATTGCGTTATGTTTGGGTAAAAATGACCTCGAAAAATATGTTTACGGTTTACATGCTATAAATCACCGGGAAATAATATTCGATATAGGAAATCTGAAAAGCAAAAAGAGATTAGGTTATTTTAATCTTAAAGGTTATTTGATTTTTGTTTATGGTGATGCATTTATGAATGAATTTTTCATTTTTACCAATTTAACCAAGGAATTCATTTTTGTCAAACCTAAAGCTGAAGAAACCTTATCCCTGATGAGAAACTTTATGAGTTGGGCTGTATTTTACAGGGACGGCGAACTAAATTATGGCGTACACTAATACGCAGACCAAAAATTCCCCCTTTAGGGGGCTAGGGGGCTAACAAGGCGACTTACAAACATCGTATCAGCCTTTCGCTCATATCCCTTTAACACCCACTGCGTTTCCAGTTTTAACCCTAATTCCTTCACCATGAAACTCACCATATCCTCGTTCTCGGCTTTAAAAACAGAGCAGGTAATATAGATAAGCGGCTGACCGGGTTTTAAGTATTTTACAACATTCCGCGCAATGCTTTGCTGCAGGCGCTGGAAGAATTCAATCTTATGGTCTTCAAACTGGCTGATCATCTCCGGTGTACGTCCCCAGGTACCGGAGCCACTGCAGGGGGCATCAAGGATAATGCCATCGAATGCATAATCGTGTAATAACAGGTCGTTGTTTTCGGTAAGGTCGAGCAGTTTCTTTTGGTATTTGGATAGACCCGCCTGCTGGAAGCGTTCATCCAGGTTTGCCAGTATGGATTCGCGGATATCTGAAACCACCAGTTTTACGGTTGGTTCCAGGTCATGCAGCAGCAGTGCTTTGCCGCCTGATGCCGCGCAGGCATCCCACCACGATTCCCATTTCTTGGGTTTGAACAGTTGTGCCGTTTGCTGCGACGAATAGTCCTGCACCTCGTACCAGTGCGGGTTGGGGATCACGGTTTCCAGTCGTGTGCCGTTGGGCAGACAAAAACAGCCGTTGCCTTCGTCCTTAAAAACTATTTCAGCCGTTGCAAGGGCAGCTTTTACCTGTGTTTCAAAACCCTTGTACACCCGGATATAAAGATCGGGCTGAACAAAAAACGAACGTAAAAATGCCTGTTTATCAATATCCGCCGAAAGTTTGGATGTCCACGGAAAAAGCTCTTCCAACGCAAAATCGGGATGCACAGCTTTCACCATGGCCAGTTTTTCGGCGATGGCAAAATCGATACAGGCTGCCCATTCGGGTTTAAAATGTTGCAGGAATGAATTGAGCTGGGTATTGCATAAAAACTCTGCAATAAAAAGCCGTTCATCAGCCGGTAAATGAGGGACGGCCCTGCCCAAACGGAAGTAGTTATAAACCAGCCGGCTCGCTACCCGTCTGTCGGTTGAGCCCATTTGTTTGTTCTGCCGGTAAAAGCCGGGTAAAAACTTGCCTAAGGGCGTTTCGGCCGGATATTCATCCAAAATTCGCTGAAACGTTTTAAGCTGGTTTATTGCCTTCATTTATACGGTATAGTTCAAATTATCGCTCGCATAATTTACTCACCCCGACGTTGCTTCGCTTGTCGACCCTCTCTTCCGCAAGCGGTAAAGAGGGTAGCTTCGGTTATATTTCGACTTTACCCTCTTTCCGCGAAGCGAAGAGAGGGTGGTCGAGCGTAGCGATGACCGGGTGAGTCAACCGGAGCGCGTTTAATTTATTGCCTTCATTCTACCTTTTTCAGCTCAAAGTTAGCATATTTATAAACGTCGACATGCGTATTTACCCATCCCAGGCCGTTTTTTTTCTGAAAAACGAAGCGGTTATGCAGCCCGGTGTAATCGGTTTGAGTAATGTTTTTAAGGTTGCCCGTGGCAGCCTGCGCGCCAAGGTACATGCCTTCATCAAAGCCTTTAATAGCAAATGCGGTAGCTTCAGTGTGGTAAGTTTCGCGGTACAGGCGCATAAATGCCAGTGTGCCCGGCGCTTTAAAATTAATGCGGTCGGCGCTGGTAATGTGTGTGTTAAGCCGTTGCAGCAAGTCCGTTTTAAGGAAGCTGTAGTTAGCCCAGTTGGGATGCCCGAATACAGTTACCGGGTACTGCCTGCTCAGGGTATCCAGCGCGCGCAGGGTAACCGTTAAAAAATGCTGATCGGTAGCCGGTATCACAAACACATTCTTGTCCGAATAGGACAGCTGTGGAATAATATTACCTAACTGCCCATGTATAACGGTAATGTTAATAATTTGCGTTTGTTTTTTGCTCAGGCTGTCGATGGCCTTTTTAAAGGGGATGAGGTAGTCGTTTTCTGCGGCGAAGCCCGACCGCAGTACAAATATTTTTTCGGGGGTTATTTTATCGTTGATATATTTTGCGGCCGCCCATGCATGATATTCAAGCGTGGGCATCATCGTAATCATCTGCGCGCTTTTATAAGTGGCAGGCGAGGCGGGCGACAAGGGCGATACAACTGGCTGTTTTGCAGAAGTAAAATTACCTGTAAAAGCTTTCATATCCTCGGGATAAACCGGACCTACTATCAGGTCGCTTGCCCTTACCGATGGGTTGTTTGCCAGGCTATGTGCCTGGGCCTTATCGCCGCGGGTATCAAAAACCTGCAGTTTATAGTTGTAGCCCTGTGCAGTCAGCGAATCAAGCGCCAGTTTAAAACCACGGTAATAATCAAGCGCGATATCGGCTTCGTGCAAGCTTACTGTAGTGTATGATGCGCCCGGCGCCAAATGATTAAGGTCAAAAGGCAGCAGTAATGATATGGTTGATACCTTTGGCCCCTCGGCCTTTACCGGTTTGTTTTCTTTGGCCGGCTGCGTTGCCACCGGCTTTTCAGCTTCCTTTTGGTGCGGTTTTAGGGCTACAGGCTGCAGTTTTGGCGAACATGCAGCGGCCATAAATCCAATCGCTAAAAATAATAACCACCTATTCCCATTCAATGGTTGCAGGCGGCTTGGAACTGATGTCATATACTACCCGGTTAATACCTTTTACATTGTTAATGATCTCGTTGCTGATTTTGGCCAGCAAATCGTACGGTAAGTGGCACCAATCGGCGGTCATCCCGTCTAATGATTCCACTGCCCGCAGGCAGATCACGTTTTCGTAAGTGCGTTCATCGCCCATTACGCCAACCGACTGTACCGGCAAATATATTGCGCCGGCCTGCCAAACTTTATCATAAACACCGCCCGACCGCAAATTGTTGATATAAATCGCATCGGCTTCCTGTAATATTTGTACTTTTTGCGGGGTAACCTCGCCTAATATCCTGATAGCCAGCCCCGGACCCGGGAATGGGTGCCTGCCTAAAATATTCGGATCGATGCCCAACGCCTTGCCAACACGCCTTACTTCGTCCTTAAACAGGGTATTTAAAGGCTCAACAACCTTTAGTTTCATAAAATCGGGTAGTCCGCCAACGTTGTGGTGCGATTTGATGGTGGCCGAAGGCCCTTTTACCGAAACGGACTCAATCACGTCCGGATAAATAGTTCCCTGGCCAAGCCATTTTACATCCTGCACTTCGTGTGCAGCGTCGTCAAACACTTCAATAAATACACGGCCAATGGCTTTACGTTTCTTTTCGGGATCGGTTAAACCGGCCAGGGCGTCGTAAAAACGCTGTTTGGCGTCAATTCCCTTTATATTGAGGCCCATGTGCTGGTACGAATCCAATACAGACTGGTATTCATCTTTCCTGAGCAGGCCGTTATCTACAAAAATGCAATGCAGGTTTTTGCCGATGGCGTGATGCAGCAATACCGCCGCCACCGACGAATCCACACCGCCCGAAAGGCCCAACACTACTTTATCGTCGCCCAGTTTTTCCCGTAAGCCGGCAATGGTGGTTTCAATAAATGAGTCGGGCGTCCAATCCTGCTTGCATCCGCAAATATCAACCAAAAAGTTAAACAGCAATTGCTTGCCATCAACACTGTGGGTAACCTCGGGGTGAAACTGGATGCCGTAAGTTTGCGTGCCATTAATATGGTATGCGGCAACTTTAACGGTATCGGTACTGGCAATAATTTCAAAATCGTCCCTGATGCTGGCAATGGTATCGGCATGCGACATCCACACCTGCGAACCGGGCAATATCATTTTAAACAGCGGGTTTTGATCGTCGATATAATGCAAATTCGCCCGCCCATATTCGCGCGTGCTCGAAGGTAAAACCTCGCCGCCATGGAAATGCGCCATGTACTGCGCTCCATAGCAAACACCTAAAATAGGCAGCGTGCCATGAAACTTGTCGAAATCAAATGTCGGCGGATCTTCCTGCCTTACAGAATACGGACTGCCCGAAAGGATAATGCCTTTTACGGTGTCGTCAACTTCGGGAAAATGATTGAAAGGATGGATCTCGCAGTAAATGTTGAGCTCCCTGACACGGCGCGCAATCAACTGGGTGAACTGTGAGCCAAAGTCAAGAATGAGGATTTTTTCTTGCATGGGCAAAGATAGGGATTTGGTTGGAAATGTTGTAAGGGTTGTAGAAGTTTAAATTGTTTTGTTGAAAGGGTAGGAAGGGTTGGAAATGTTGTAAAGGTTTAAATTGGATGGTTTTAAGAACGCGCCTTTGTTGGGAATTATTTGAATATGTAAATTGCGCGAACATGATTGGCGCATCGCGGCAGTTGAGTGATAACCAATAAACAATATTTACAGATAGCTATCGTTTAAAAACACCTTACAAAAAAAACACCAATGCCACTAACAACCCGCCCCGCCACATTTGGCGATATACCTTTGTTAAACCAGATGATAGCTGTCTCGGTCCGCGGATTGAGCACTGCCTGGTACACCCCGGCACAAATTGAAAGCTCCATCAAATACATTTTTGGGGTGGATACGCAGCTAGTTACCGATGGCACCTATTATGTAGCCGAACTGGATGGTAAAATGGTTGGCTGCGGCGGCTGGAGCAAACGGAATACCCTTTACGGCGGCGATCAGCATAAAGATATTGAAGACCCCTTACTTGACCCGGCAACTGATGCTGCCCGGATCCGCGCTTTTTTTGTGCACCCGGATCATGCACGGCAGGGGATAGGCACCCACATCATTAACGTATGTGAAGAAGCCGCAAAAAGCAATGGCTTCAGCACTTTTCAACTGGGTGCTACTTTGCCCGGCGTTCCACTTTATTCAGCGATGGGTTACCAGGCAGTTGAACGGATTGATCAGCCACTGCCTGATGGTGAAATACTGGGCATTGTGAAAATGAAAAAACAATAGGACGATATGCGGTTTAAACTTTTTGGTATAATTGCTATCCAATTAAAGTTAAACTGACAATGCCCTATGAAAAAGCTCCTTTTATTCCTATCGCTTGTTAGCGCCATTAAGGCATCGGCGCAGCCACAGCAAAAAAACGAACAGATCATGATAAATGGTCTGCAGCGTCATTTTGTAACTTATATACCCGCTACGGATGGTAATTCCGGAAAACTTCCCGTTATTATTTCGCTGCACGGCCGCTTAGGCAACGGCAACGGCATGATGCATTTTGCCGATTTTCGTCCGCTTGCCGATCAGTATAAATTCATAATTGTTTGCCCGGACGGCATCGACAGGAGCTGGAACGACGGCAGGGCGACCCCGGCTAACCGTAAAGGCGTGGATGATGTACGCTTTATTGATGAGCTGATAACCTACATTACCAAAACTTATAACGGGGATGCCAAACGGGTTTATGTTACGGGGATGTCCAACGGTGGCTTTATGTCGTCGCGGTTGGCTTGCGAGCTGAGCGATAAAATTGCAGCAATTGCCGTGGTTGGGGCTTCGATGGATGGCAGCATGTCGTATCACCCGGTTAACGCTATCGCTGTGATGTATATACAGGGCACCAAGGATCCGCTGGTTCCATTTGCGGGCGGCGCCATGAAGGGAGCCGGAGGCGAAATATATGGTCACGAGAAACTTTTAGCCCTTTGGGCCGATGCCGATCATTGCGAGAAAAAAACGCTAATAACCAATTTACCGGATAATGCCGGCGATGGCACCAGCATTATTAGGGAAGAATATATCAACAAAGCCACCGGCACAAAAGTGATTGGTTACACCATAACCAATGGCGGCCATACCTGGCCCGGCGGCACGCAATACCTGCCCAAAATGATGATAGGCCCGGTTACGCACAACCTAAACGCCTGCCAGGTAATTTGGGATTTTTTTAAGGAGTATAAGCTTAAGGATTAAGCCTCAGTGCGAGAGATATTGCCTAAAAATTGGGTTAACACTTTTTTAGACAGTAAATCACTTAACCAGTTTATTTTCAATAGTTTAACCCAGTGTTAACCCTGAATTGTGTTAACCCATGTTAACCCTATCTGGCATAACATAGTACTCAAAAAAGACCCTGCGTTGTTCGCGTCATGATACAGCGCAGGATCCCGTATAGGTTTAAGTTAACCCACAAAATTTGACCAGATGGATATAGTCGTCGATTTCACCAAGCGTTCCTACGGAACGCAGCAATTCGTAATTATATTTTCTACCAACCAAACGTCCCGAATGGGACGAAAAAAAGCGTTCCATAGGAACGCTTGGTCGGTAGAAATCGATTAAAAACGCATTTTCGTTCCGTAGGAACGTTTGGTGGTCGGCGAAGTAACAGTAATATAGCGATATTTGCGCCTATTTTTTATGGGTTTACTTAAACGTGTAGGACATGATACAGAGATAGAACCGGGATGCGGCCTTAATTCATATCAAATGTAACCCCAAAATTGAGGCTCGATCTTTGGGCTTGCACGGTGGAGCCGCCGCCGTCCTTAAATATATTGGTAAACCCGCTTTGTCCGTCGGCTTCAATAAATAATTTAACCCGATCTGCCACAGGGAACTTTACACCGATACCCAAATCAAATCCAACATCGGTACTGTTAAATAATGGTTTTATATCGCCATCGCCATTGTTGTCGCTTGCGCTCATTAAAAAGCCAAGGTACGGGCCAAAATGCAGGTACCAGTTGCGGGTATGTCCAAAATGCCAGTTAGCCATTAGCGGAACGGTCAGGTAATTTAATTTAAAGTTGATATTATCAATTTCCGAACTGCCTTGGCCGGATGGTCCGCTGTTGACGATGATGTAACCATCGGCCCAGCCTTTCTGATCGTAATTAAGTTTGGCTTTAAAGCTCCACCGGTCCGAAAAATAATATTCGCCCGAAACACCCAGGTTGAAGCCGCCTACGCTGCCGCTTTTGAGCAGACTATTAGATTCCTGTACATAACCTTCATTAAGGCCAATGTTAGCGCCAAACACAAAAGCGTTGGCTTTGGTTATTTGTGCATTGGATGCTGAGTAAAAACCTGCTATAATAAACAGTGTGGTAATAATTTTGCGCATATCGTGATATTTAAGTCCGGTAAAACTAACGCAAATAAGTTTAAATAAAATGCATTTTTAGCGAATAAAATAAATGATACTGATTATAAGCAGGAAATAATTGGGCGAAATACCGGTGTTGTTGCTTAAGGTGATAAGGTTATCCCCGATAAGGACTACATTTGATTTGAGCAAGTTTCGGGTTTAATAGCATGCCGGGGCGCGGTACTTTTGTATTGTAAATAATCAATAACATGAGCACACAGGAAAACATTAATTATCATCGCATCGAGGATGCGATAAATTATATCAAACTCAACTTTAAAGATCAGCCCAATTTGGACGAGGTTGCCGAAAAAGTACATTTAAGCCCATTTCATTTCCAACGGCTTTTTACCGACTGGGCAGGCATCAGTCCCAAAAAGTTTTTGCAATACCTGAGTTTGGATTATGCCAAAAACCTGCTGAAAAACAACCAGGCCACTTTGTTTGACACTGCCTTTGAGACCGGCCTTTCGGGCACCGGGCGCCTGCACGATTTGTTCATCAACATAGAAGGAATGACGCCTGCCGAATACAAAAACGGGGGCCGGGCGCTTGCCATCAATTACAGTTTTGCCGAGAGTCCCTTTGGTAATATCATAGTAGCTTCGACTCCCAAAGGCATTTGCTACCTTGCCTTCGCCGATGATTTGGAAGATGCTTTAAAGCAATTGCTGGCTCAGTTCCCCAATGCGCAATACACCCAAATGGTTGATGGCGCGCAGCAGGAAGCCTTGTTTATTTTTAAAAAGGATTGGTCGAAATTATCCAATATCAAATTGCATTTAAAGGGCACCAGCTTTCAACTTAAAGTATGGGAAGCATTGCTAAATATACCCATGGGCAGGTTGTCGACATACTCATCAGTGGCTAAGGTTATTAATCAGCCTGCCGCAAGCCGGGCAGTAGGCAGTGCCGTGGGCGATAACCCGGTAGCATTCCTGATCCCTTGTCACCGTGTCATAAAATCGACCGGCGAAACCGGGCAATACCATTGGGGCAGTGGACGTAAATCGGCCATTATAGGCTGGGAAGCGGCACAGGTTGGCGCCATGGTGGGGTAAAAATCAATAATACATTAAAAGCACTAAAGTGGAATTTAACCAAAGAATAGCCCAGTTAAATTGGGACGAGATAACCGAAAATTTGAACGAACACGGTTATGCCAATGCATCAAGCGTATTGACTGATGAGGAATGCAGCAGCCTGATCAGCCAATATAATAACGACGCCTTATACCGCAAGCGAATTATAATGGAACACCACCAGTACGGACTTGGCGAGTATAAATATTACCAATACCCGCTGCCGACCATTGTACAAAGCCTGCGTGAAAATTTGTACCCTAAACTGGCGCCAATAGGTAACAACTGGATGCGGGTTTTAGGGATAGATAAACAATTTCCGGAAAGCTTTGATGAGTTACAGCAACTTTGCCATGCCGGCGGTCAGTTACGGCCAACACCATTGATTTTGAAATACAAACAGGGTGGTTACAACGCCCTGCACCAGGACCTTTACGGCGATATTTACTTCCCCATGCAGGCCGTGCTGTTTTTAAACGAACCGGGCGTGGACTATGAAGGCGGCGAATTTGTTTTGATAGAACAACGCCCAAGGGCGCAATCGAGGGCAATTGTTTTAAAGCCCCGAAAAGGTGATTTGCTAGTGTTTACCACCAACTTCAGGCCGGTAAAAGTGACAAAGGGCTATTACCGGGTTAATATGAAGCATGGCGTAAGCGAGATAACAACCGGAGAACGGCATACCCTCGGCATTATTTTTCATGATGCCACATGATAAAACATACTGAATTGGGCGATCAGTCGTTTAAGCGGAGCAGGCAATTGAAAAAGTTGATTGATGAAGGTGTTATCAGGCTGGCCGGCAATAAAAAACTGGGAATTTACGGCACGCTGACCTGTTCATCAGGTAAAAGGATGAAAACAGAGAACCGGGTTTTCTTTGGTTCGGCGATTGAGGCGGTTGAATTGGGCTATCGCCCTTGTGGCCATTGCTTGCGGGATGATTACCGTCAATGGAAATCTTCAGTAAAATAAATAACACCAGGATTTAACACAACGGACGTTATATTTGGAAAAACAGGCTCGATGCTAAAAACAATAATTTGCGCTCTTTTTTTATTTTTTGCTGTCGCGACGGTGCGTGCGCAATCTACTGATTCGGTTTATAACCGCTATCTCGACTTTAACCTGGCCCGTTTGCAGGGCGACCAGGACAAAGTGCTGGAACTGGGAGAAGCGCTGATACCCGATACAGGCAAATTGCCGCAGAAGGCCAGGATAAACTTCTTTTTTTCGGCGGGCAAAATGTACGAGGACAATGATCAGCCGGATAAAGCCTTGACCTATTACGAAAAAGTAGCCGCCGCCGTGCCCTATTATTACGTGGTACACCGGGCCCTGGGGTATCTATATCTTGACAAGCTGAAGGCTACGGAAAGACAATTGAATGCTCCCGCAAATGACGCTGGAACCAATGCCCGCTTATTTGCCGATTACACCAGAGCCGCCCGGATAGTTTTGGCCCACCTGGAAAAAGCCCAGGCCTGCGACCACAGCGACGATACCCTCGCCATTATAAAACTCCTCTACAAAAACATCAAGGACACACAGGGACTGAGCACACTTGACGGGCGCCTGAAGCAATTAAACAAAAATTGTATCGATATTTTGGCAGACAACTAAACAAAAATTTGCCTTATTTTGCCCCGGAATGAGAGTCAGTAAATTAGTCACAAAAATTATCATCAGGATATTTTTCATCCTTCTGCTCGCAGTTGCATTCCTTTTTTTCAGCGGCGACCAGGCGAAATACCAGCACATCTACTTTTCATTTACCCATAAGTGGCAAATGGTTTTCCCGGCTATAATTGTCCTGTCGTTTTTAGTGCTGTTTGTAGCCTGCGCCCGCAAAAGATACAACGAGCCCGAAATGAACTGGCTCCTGGTTGTAAATACAGTAGTATTACTGGCCTATGGAATAGCCGTTTTTATTAAGGTTAGTTCATTGATTCATTAGGTCATTAGTCATTGGTCATTGAGTCATTAGGTCATTGAGTCATTTTTTGGGTTGGGATCTAATCAACTTCTATATAACTTTAGTTATTTTTCCCGAAACTTCAATTGCAGCTTCTTCCGGACTTTCCGACTTTCCCGACTTTCGGTCTAATCTCTAACCTCCAATTAACTAACCTACGTCTTATCCTCCGTTACCGGTTTCATCTTTTTAACGGTCGATTTTTTGTCTTCCTGGCCGCTGCCTAATAGATATCCCCAGGGTTTTAAGGTTTCTATGCGGTCGAAAATGATCTTCAGGATAGCGAGGATCGGGATAGATAAAAACATGCCCGACAGTCCCCATATCATTTCGCCCAAAACAATGCCTAAAAAAGTAACCAGCGCGTTCAGTTTCACCTTTGAACCAACAATGGTTGGCAGCAGAAAATTGGAATCGACGGCGTGGATACCCAGCACGCTGGCCGCTACCCAGAACGCGTGGTTTATTGATCCGGTTGCAAAAGTTATAATGGTACTTAGCAGCAAAGCTGTAAATATGCCGATGTATGGGATAAGGTTAAATAGGGCTACGATGATACCCAGCAGCACGGCGTATTTAATCCCGATGATGAAAAACACCGTGCAGGCAATACAGGCCACTACAAACATCTCCAGCAAAAGCCCCAAAATATACTGCCGCAATATGCTTTGAATATTTTCAACGATGTCATGCACTACCGCCTTGTGTTCGTCGCTGAAAACCCATACGATGAAACGGATAAGCAAGGCGCGATACAGCAAAATAAGGAAGGTAAAGATGAGGATGAACACATAAAACAACATTAGCGATGACACTGCGTCGAACGTTTGGCCAACCACTTCGCCGCCTGAGGCCATTAATTTCTTTGTAGTATTATCAACATAGGTCATTTGTTTTGATGCATCGATATGAAAAGCATTTTGAACCCAGCCCTGCAGGTCCAGCACAGATTGATTTACCTGGCTTTTCAGCATCGGCCAGTCGCTGCCCAGTTTTGATATCTGCGAGCCTACGAGGTATCCTATTCCACCCACAAACGCAAGCAAAATCAGGATAGAAAACAGTGACGATAAGGCCCGGGGCAGCCGTAGTTTCTTTTCGAGAAAAGTAGCAATGGGCACCAGCAATATGGCAAACAGGAAACCGAATACCAGAGGATCGAGCAATTCTTTTGAAAGTATGATGAGGTAACCAACTGCTACCAGGCCCACCAATACCAGCGAAATTTTTTCGTAAAAAGGCGCTCCTGTTTTTTTTACCGGCATAAATAATAAATTACAGCGTCCGATGGAATGGCCGCCAGTTTTTAAATGTTAATTGAAGATAATAATAATTAGGGAATTACAGTAAAGAACAACGACGGCAAAAAGTTTTGATGGCATGGTAAATATTGGCAGTTATTTTGCTTTAAAAACTAATTATTTACCTATATACAAACATCATGGCAAAGTATTCAGAAAAAGCACAGGAAAAGGTACACGAAACGATGCACGAAATGAAAGAAGGCAAACTGAAAAGCGGCAGCGGAAAAAAAGTCACCAGTAAAAAACAGGCAGTTGCCATAGGATTGTCCGAGGCTCGCAAAGAAGGTGCAAAGGTGCCGAAGAAGAAATAGTGCTTCCGAAAAACTTCCGAAGTTTTTAAACGGCGAAGCCCTCAACGAGGCCTTTGAAGTATAGACAGTTCCGAGTTAAACTTCGGAAGTTTGATCCCACATTTAGCACTTTTGGGTAAAAGCATCTATAATATCCATCAACACTATTGCTTCTTCAATCGAGCAAGGGTTTGGCCCTTCACCATCAAAATAGGCAACAATCTTTTCAATCATGGGCTGCTGTATGTGTTCAGGATGTGTAAAGGTTATGGTTTGTTCGTCATCCTCGGTTTTCCAGCTGATATAATTGCCAAAAAAGGGAAATGTGATCTTGCCTTTGGTGCCGATGATCTCGCAGGTATCAGTGGTTTGGTTTTCAGCCACATTAAAGCACCAGGAGCCATTTACGACGACCTGGTTTTTAAATAATATCTGCCCGCAAACATGATCATCGGCCGGCGTTGTAGCTGATTGATTTAAAGAGAAGCCATGGTAATGTTGCGGCTCGCCAAAATAATAAAGCATAAGGTCGAGCTGGTGTGGCGCCAGGTCGTGGAAGTAGCCCCCGCCCGAAAGTTCGGGTTGTACACGCCAGTTGGTGGCCGTATCGGCAATCAGCGCCGGTTTCCGGCTTTGCCACATCCTGATCTGCACGGTGCGCACTTCACCAACCAGTTGTTCATCCAGTAGCTGCTTTACCTTTAAAAACATAGGTACCGCACGCCGGTAGTGGGCTACGGTTAGTTTTTGGTCGGGGTGTTGTTTTAAAGCTTCGGCTATGCGGCGGGCTTCCCCGGCGTTGCGGGTAACAGGCTTTTCTACATAAACATTAAAACCTTTATCAAGCGCGGCAATGGCGTAATCCGCATGTGATGAAGGCGGCGTTGCTATGTAGATGGCGTTAAGCCCCGGGTGGGTCATTAAGGCATCGGCATCACTGTACCAATGCGCAACGCCATGCCGCCTGGCGTAATCTGCAGCCTTTTCCGCATCACGGCGCATGACTGCTACAAGACTACTATTCGTTGCCTTTTTAAATGCCGGTCCGCTTTTTTTTTCGGTCACATCGCCGCAGCCGATGATACCCCAGTTAATTGTGCCCATATGTTATATGTCTCGTAGAGACGCGATGCTTCGCGTCTTCAAGATAAATTATATTTCGCAGACACCCGATGCATCGCGTCTGCCTGTCTTCGGTTTAGAGACGCGATGCATCGCGTCTCTACGGTTTTTATTTCAAAATTTCCTCAATCTTCGCCAGTTCTTCTGCCGAAAATTCGATATTATCCAAACATTTCAGCGAATCCGTCAGCTGCGCCGGCCGGCTGGCGCCTATCAATACCGAAGTTACCCGCCTGTCTTTAAGCAGCCAGGCTAATGCCATATGTGCCAGCTTTTGACCCCGTTGTATCGCAATATCGTTTAAACGGCTGATCTGGTTTATCCGGGCATCAGTAACCTGGCCGGGTTTTAAAAAAACTGATTTGGCCGCCCTGGAATCTTCCGGGATGCCGTGAAGATACCTATCGGTTAATAATCCCTGTGCCAGTGGCGAAAACGGGATGCAGCCCACACCGTCTTTTTCTAATACATCAAGCAAACCACCCTCAACCCAGCGCTCAAACATGGAGTATTTAGGTTGATGGATTAAACAGGGGGTGCCCAGTCTTTTTAATATGGCGATTGCCTCGGCCGCCCTGTCGGCCGGGTAGTTGGATATCCCCGCATACAACGCTTTGCCCTGGCGCACAATCAGGTCGAGCGCCGCCATCGTTTCTTCCAAAGGCGTTTCAGGATCGGGGCGGTGATGATAAAATATATCAACATATTCTAAATCCATTCGTTTCAGGCTTTGGTCCAGGCTCGATACGAGGTATTTTTTTGAACCCCAATCGCCATAAGGGCCATCCCACATCGTATAGCCGGCTTTGGTGGAGATGATCATTTCATCACGATAACTTTTAAAATCCTCCTTTAAAATGCGTCCAAAGTTCTCTTCGGCAGATCCCGGCGGCGGACCGTAATTGTTAGCCAGGTCAAAATGGGTGATGCCGCTATCGAATGCGACATGTAATATCTCACGAAAATTTTCGCCAACATCAGTATGCCCGAAATTATGCCACAGACCCAATGAAACGGCCGGAAGTTTTATGCCACTATTGCCGCAACGGCGGTATTGCATGTTATTGTATCGGGTTGCTGAAGGCAGGTAGGGCATAAAATGAAAAGAATTTGAGGTGAACTAATTGCAGTAAAAATAGATTTTTTTCGCGGCACCAAAATTTTAAAGAAAAGTAATATAAAACTATTTGCAAAGCGCCACCCTCGTCTTATTAATATTCATCCTAAAATCCTGAAATCAAGTGAATCGAGGTTCAGACAACCTCCGCCACCACAAAGGTACTTCCACCAACAAACACCAGGTCATTTTCCCCTGCATTTTGCTGTGCAGCCAGCAAAGCCTCCTTTACCGAAGAGTAGGTCCCGCCATTTAAGCCAAAGCTTTCCGCTTTAAGCTTTAAGCTTTCTGCTTCCAGGCCCCGTGGTATATCGGGTTTACAAAAGTAGTAGATAGCATCTGCAGGCAGCATAGCCAGTATTTTGCTGATATCCTTATCGTTTACCATCCCGATAATAAAATGCAGCTGCTCATACTTCACACCGGCAATATTTTGCAGCACCTCCCGGATGCCTTCGGGGTTATGCCCCGTATCGCAAATGGTTAATGGATGTTTATTTAGAGTTTGCCAGCGGCCCTGCAAGCCGGTTAGTTGCTTTACTTTTGATAACGCTGACCGCAGATGTTCGTCATTGATCTCAAAGCCCTGCAGACGTAACTCCCTGACGGCACAAACCACTGTTTTTAGGTTTTTCAATTGGTAGGTACCGGTGAGGTCGAGCTTAAAATCGAAAGTGGGCAGCCGGAAGACCGAATAATCCAATGATTGAAGAGTAACTTCCAGCAAATCATCAGCTTTATGGCTGCTTAAATTGCCCAGCAGTGTTGATGCAAATGAAATTTTGCAATGCTCTTTTTGGGCTTTATTGATAAATATGTCGGCAACTTCGGGTTGGTATTCGCCAATAATCACCGGGACGTTGGGTTTGATGATACCTGCTTTTTCGGCAGCTATTAACTGAAGCGAGTCGCCTAAAAGATTCATGTGGTCCCACCCAATGTTGGTAATAACCGACAGGAGCGGAGTGATGATATTGGTGGAATCGAGCCTGCCGCCCAGGCCCACTTCAATAATGGCAATGTCCACCTTTTCCCTTGCGAAAAAATCAAATGCCAGGCCCACGGTCATTTCAAAAAAGGAAGGCTTTATGTCGTCGAAATCCGGTTGATGCGCTGCAACAAAATCAATCACATCCTGCTCGCTGATCATTTCGCCATTAATGCGGATGCGCTCCCTGAAATCTTTCAGATGTGGCGAGGTATATAAACCCGTTTTATACCCTGCTGTTTGCAGCATAGCCGCCAGCATGTGCGATGTTGATCCCTTGCCGTTGGTGCCGCCCACGTGAACACTTTTGAATTGATATTGCGGATTGCCCAGTCGTTTGCAAAGCTCAATGGTATTGATCAGGTCGGCCTTATAGGCAGAGGCACCATCCCGGGTAAATAAGGGCAACTGGCTGTATAGGTAATGGATGGTTTCCGGGTAGTTCATAATAAGCCTACGGTTGATGGTCCATAGTCCATGGCAAATTTAGGCTTATAAAACAAATATAGAGCCGGCGATTGTCACAGAAAACTTGATTTTATTGGTTGATGAGAAGCAAGGAGAGGAGATTACAAATATTCGCAGCCTGAAATTTTATTCTACGTCGAAAGTTATTTTAACCTGTCCATGCTGTACGCCTGAACCAGGTGTTGATGAGGTGAGCCTTGAGTTTTTCACTGCGTTTATACACCTGTTGATCAGGTCCAGGTCGCTCATTCTTGTTTTTCTGTCCGAATGAGCTTCAGTTATGGTGCCATTTTCATCGATGGTGACGTCTACATATACTGTTCCCGGCGTGCGGCTGGGGTTCCGGACCTCGGGTAAACTCACAAAGTTCCATTGGGTTCCTTTCAAGCCGTCACCAGTTCCACCATTGCCATAGTTAGGTGCCAACGGCGATCCATTTTTACTACCCTGGTTGCCGGGCGTAGTAGTGGTACCATCGCCGCCGCCGGTACCGCTTTTTGAGGGGCCTTTATACAAGGCATTTTGGTTTACCACTTCTTTTTTAACAGGCTTTGCCGGCGCAGTTGCGGGGGCGCGACTTACTTTTTTCGCATTAGCAGCAACTTCAGGCGCATCCTCGTTATTTTGGGTAACTACTTTTTCGTCACTTTTATCAACCTGCGACTTTTGCTCAGTTGGCGGGGCAGGGGTTACCTTATTGGGCGGTGTGTAGTTTGCCTTCGGCGAAATGGATGGTTCTTCGACACTGGTAATATCGTTGCCCATACCGGCATCCGTAGTGCCATAATTTACGATGATACCGCCGGTACCTTCATCCACCTGGGCAGGCATCGAAAAAATAATAAAATAACACAAAGCAAGCATAGCGGCCAAAATAATGCCTGTTGCTAAAAACGCCTTGGGATAATTATTTTCTTCCTGGTAATTCATTTATTCAGTTCGCGCTAGCCAGTTTGCAGTATGCAGTTATCAGTTTGCACCGTTATTGGCCGTATTTAACCTAATCTCTAATTAACTAATCTCTAATCAACCATCATCTACTTCGCTATCGTAGCTAAAACGAGTTTAATATCCATTTTATTGGATATGTCCATCACCTCAACAATATCCTGTATGGCAACTGTTTTATCTACATGCAAAATTATGGTTAAATCGGGTGATATTTTCTTGAATCCTGCAATGGTGTTTGGCAGATCGGCAATGGTAACAGCCTTATTGTCGACGGTGTATTGCAGATCTTTGCTGATGGTTACATTGAGCGTTTTTTTAGAAATAGGCTTACCCGATGCCGATTTGGGCAATTGCAATTTAATCACGTTAGGGTTTGTCAGCGTTGCCGCTATCAGGAAAAACAACAGCAGGAAAAACATAATATCGTTCATGGCAGAGGTATGCACCTCGGCCGAAACGCCCCTTTGTCCTTTTCTCAGGTTCATTTGCTCGGTTCTTCTAAAAGGTCAATAAATTCAATGGCATCCGTCTCCAGTCTTAGGATAACCTTGTTCACCATCATATTTAAAATATGGTAGCCCACATAAGCCAATATGCCTACCATTAAGCCTGCTGCCGAGGTGATCATTTTTACATATAAACCACCCGAAATTACCGCGATGCTTAAGTTACCGGTTACCGATATATCATAAAATATTTTGATTACACCTATAATAGTTCCGAGGAAGCCAAACATGGGGGCAATACCGGCTATAATACCCAAAATGCTGATATTCTTCTCCAGTTTGGATACTTCCAGTTTGCCCACGTTTTCGATGGCGCCTTCAATGTCCTTTATGGGGCGGCCAATCCGCAACAAGCCTTTTTGCAGCATGCGCCCCAGTGGCGTATTGCTGTTGCGGCAAATAGCCTTAGCCGATTCGAGGTTGCCCGACAAAATGCTGCTGCGCACGGGTACCATCAGGTTCGTATCGCCTTTTGATGCTTTACTGATGGTGAAGTAGCGTTCAAAAAATATAACCAGGCCCAGTACTGCCAACGCGCCTATGGGGATCATTACCCAACCGCCTTTTACAATCAGGTCGCCAAAATGTATTTCCTGCCCTGGAGCGCCTAATTGCTGTGCAGCTGTTTTGGCGGTATCAAGTACTTTATGTGCGGTATCAATTGCCTGGAAAAAGAGTAATGTCATTTTTGAGGTTTTATTTCTAATGAATATGTATTTGCTCTGAGTTTATGTTCTTTCACTAATTGAAGCCTGGCGCTCTCGGCTTCAGCATTCGTTGGATACGATCCAGCCGATAGTTTAATAAGCGTTCCCGGCGCGTCCGTAACGTGCAATACTTTTAACTCAACGCCTCTGTTGTGGTAATATTTTATAGCGGCATCTGCCAGTTGTTGGTTTCCGTATGCGCCTACCATGATTTCCCAGGTTGAATGTTTAACCGTATCAACAGGTGGCGTGGCGGTGGCAACCGTTTTTGTAGTAGTATCTTTTACCGGAACCGTGGCAGTCTTTTTTACCGTATCTGCTTTTATCGTTTTGTGAACGAAGGGTGTATCTGCAACCTTTTTGCCGGTGAGCTGTTCATATTTTTCTTTTACCTTATCAAATGCCGAAGGGTAAAACTTGTACACACCAAAGGCTGCCAATGCCAGTACCGAAATAACAATCAATACAATCAGCCAAACGTTAATACCCCGTTTAGGCTCTACCTCTTCCTCATAGTATTGTGGCGGACGGATAGTGGCTACCGGCGGTGCGGTTTCAACTACCGGCGGTGGGGTTGTTGTTGTGATTTGATTTGGTGTGAAAACCGGTTTCCGCTGATCTGTTGAAACGGGCTGGCCCTGCCGGTATATATTAACCGGCGGGTAACCATAAAATGCCGGATCAGCCGGGATGCGGTCATTTGGTTTAAATATCAGCTGATCCTGTTCGGTTTGGAACGAGCCGAGGTCTGAAAATAAAAATTTTCCGCGTGAGGCGTCTTCCCTTAATTTACTGATAAATTTTTCGACAAAATATTTCGATGATGCCAGCGATATATTCTTTTTATCGGCAACATACTGGGCAAACGTATCATCTTCTTTTAGCTGCGGTACAAACTTTACCTGGTGATAGGGCGGATAAAACCGGGCTTCACTCTCATTAAATGCAGCATTTATGCGGGTCCGTACAAAATAGCCGAGGCCCGGTACGCTTACTTCGTCATACTGTCCTAATAATTCGCTTAAATAATCGGCTAAATTCATTCTGCCAAAGTACGGTTTATTATAAAATATTAAAAACGCCCGGCGGTTTCAATCAAACCAGGGGTTAAAATTTGAACCCTACACCGCCAAATATATTAAATCCATAATCAGGATAATATAGCCAGGTTTGATTGGTGCCGTTTAAAATATTGTTTACATGAACAAATACCGATATCCTGTTGGTGGCTTTATACTCCACTTCGCCGCTTATATCAACAAACGAGCCGATGGTAGTTGGGGTTGTGCTGCCCGCAGTTGCCGGTTGATTGTCAAGCGCAGAACCACGTACCATTAACGTACCGGTAATATTTACCAAGTTGCTCACGTGCAAGATGGTGCCGCCGGTAAACTTAAATTGTGGTAAATTCCAGGCTTGCGGAAGCGTGGCCATTTGGTATTGTTTAAACTCGGCCCGGCCAAAAATATCAACATCGTCCGATGCTTTGTAATCCAGTTCGGCATTCAGCCCGTTAACCCGCGATTTCCCGGGGTCGTATTCAACCGTATACCGGTTGTAGCCATTGGTCATATCGAAATTGCTGATAAACACGGGCATATTTTTTATGCTGTTACGGAAAATAGTGGCTTTAAAACCAAGGCCCGGGATAATAGTACCCTTTAATCCTGCAGCTATATCCAACTGATCAACCGAGTTTGTAATCGGGAGGTTTGTCCCGAGGAAAGGGTTTGCCGTTGTAAAATCAAGTAAGGATGATTTATTTACATCGCCTTTGGCTTCCAGGAACAGGCGGACATACTTGGGTATCACCTGTAACTCCAGCTTGGCCGCCGGGAAAATATAAAACGCCGATTTAAAACCAAACTGGTCAACAATGCTGATGCCTGCATCAATTTTATAACTTTCTCCCTGGAATTTAATGTAAGGGTTTAGCCGTATCAGGCTGTTGTTAAGGTTATACAAACTATCCTGCTGCGTGCTCAGGTCGATTGATCCGCTTAAGCCTGCATAAAACTGTTTAACCGTTTCATTTAAAAATCCCGAAAGTACTACGTTACTTTCTTTGGCCTGGTAAGCATCGCGATACAAGTACCCGTTCAGCTTCAGGGCGTAGGTGAAATCATTTTCAACATCTTTGTAATTTTTGGCAAGCTCGCCTTCGGCGCTGATGACGCTGAAATGCTGTTTATCAAGTTGCGGGTTTACAGGCGGCAATTTCGATTCATCGTACCCATAAAAATAATTGCTGCGGTAGTCGTAGTTGATTTTTCCGCTCAGCGTGTTGTCTGCCCCAATGCTTCTGCCAAACACACCGGCTTGCTCATGGGCTGTATTTTCGTCCTTCAGATTACCGTCCTGCGCAAAATGTTTCAAGTAGCCACCTACCTGCAATCCCTGGTCGCGGCCGTTGTTAAAATAAGCTTCGCCAAAGGTTGTTTTCAAACTCCCCAGCCCAACTTTAACATAGTTGTTCGCCAGGTCGGAATCGCGTTCGGCAGGCCTTTTCATGGCGGTAAACGGTTTAATGTCGCTGTTCTGCTCCAGTCGTTTATCAATCGGGAAATACGTTAGCGGGGCTTTAAATGGCGTTTTATCCTCCAGGTCGGGGTTTATACGGATTTTAACCGCGTCAGCTAATACCGGTTTATAAGCTGTGGTAACCACAATTTCTTCTGACAAGCCACCCTGGCCGTTTAAATTGCCCGGTTTTGCTTTTTTAGTTGTATCAATTTTTACTTTGGCAACCTGCTCGCCCAAATTGTTGGCGGCCGATTTTGGTGCTGCTACGGGTTTTATGGGTTTTACCGGTTTTTTAGCAACAACCACCCGTTTAGGTGCCGGTTTTTTGCGGACAACCTTGGCTGCATGTTTTTTCGTCTTGTGTTTTACCTGCGCTTCAGCACTAACAAAGCATAAAGCCAAGACTAAGGTAAGCAGCGCGTATATAGATCTCAATTTCATTGCTCGTCTCATTTTTATTCTTGGTTATCCTTCTTTACGTTAGTACTATCTGTCTTTTGCGCTGGCTGCGGGGCGTGTGGTGATAATTGTTCCAGCTTTTGTTTGGCTGCAGGCAAAATATCATCGTCGCCTTTATAGTTATCAATAACACTTTGCAGCGTTGCTTTCGCCTGGAAGTTATCCTTTAGCGCCACATAATTGTCGGCCAGCAGGATAAAGGTTTTGGTTACCCAGTAATCATAATTGGGCAGGTCCTTCACCAGTTCAAAACAGGTTTTCTGCGATTCCTTATAATGATGTTTTAAATATTCAACATTGGCAATATTGTATTTGGCTTCGGCGGCGGCAACCGTTTTAGTGTTGGTTACGGTATAGCCAAACTCTTTTACAGCGGTGGTGGTATCACCTTTTTGCAGGTAAGCATAACCGGCGTATAGGCCTGTTTTAAATTTATCTTCCTGTGCTGTTTTTTCATTGTCCCTAACCAGTTTTACATAATTGAGCGCATCATCTGGTATTTCCATTTGCGCGTAGCAAAGCAGCAGGTTGTTAATGGCAAAGGTATAATCGGCCTTATATTCCGAATTGATTTCCAGCTTTTTCAGGAACACTACCGCTTCGTTGTATTTCTTTTGGGCGATGTACAATTTCGACATACTGATGAGCGATTGTTCGGTGTACTTGCTGGTCCAATCGTTTAATATTACGTTGTAATCTACCACAGCTTCGTCTGGCCTGTTCAGGTTAACCAGCGCCTGCGCACGAATAAAGCGTGCTTCCTTGTCGTATATCGGCTTTGTTTTAAATTTATCGAAATAGGCATTTACTGCACCTACAGTTCCCTGCCAGTCGTTGCGGTTGTACAGGTTGTTGGCGGCCGTATACATAATATTTTCTTGCTCAGCAGCGGTATAATTGGCAATAGGCACTGCAGAAGCGTAGTTGATGAAGGTTGCCGCATCGCCCTTATCTGTATAAATTCTTTCAATTTGTTTCAAAGCCTGTTTAGCCTCATCGGTTGATGAGTAATCCTGCACAACCCTTTTAAACGATTCAATGGCCAGATCATCATTATTGGCGTTATAATCAATCAAGCCTATAGTAACCAATGCGCGGGGCACATAGCTGCTGGTCGGGTATTTTTGTATCATATCCAACAGACCTGCTTTTGCTTTTACGCTGTCGCTTTTTAGGTAGTAGGTATAGGCTATCTCAAAAGAAGCATCATCTGCATAATCTGATTTCGGGAATTTGCTGAGCACATCCGAAAGCGTATTAATCTTATTATCCGGCGATCCCTGCAAACCTTGTATCATCCCCCGTTGAAACAGGGCATAATCTTCGCCTTGGCTGCGCTGTGCAATAATGCGGTTATAGTATTCAAGCGCACGGTTATAGTTTTTCAATACAAAATAACTGTCGCCCAGGCGGGTAACCGCGTCGTTTACGGTGTTAGCGTCTTTCTCGTCGCCATCCAAAAACTTCTGGAAATATGTGGAAGCCGTTTTATATTTTTCGCCGCCAAAGGCTGCATAAGCCAGGGCATAATTGGCATAGTTGTACACGTTGGTTGCGCTGGCCTCCGGCAAATCCAAAAACTTCTGGAAGGTCTCTACCGATTCATCGTATTTGCGCACCTCGTACATGGCTTCTGCCATCCAGTAATAGGTTAAAGCCTGTATATGCTCATCAACCGGGTGTTTTAGCGAACGGATGAAAATGCCAATGGCGTTTTCAAAGGCACGTTCGTTATAAAACTCCAGCCCGCGGAAATAGGTAACTTTTTGATAGGCTGCCTGCGCGCTTGGTGTTTTGTTAGGGATAGGCTCCAAAATATCAACCGCTTCGGCGTAGTTATGCGAGTTAAGCAATTCCTCGCCCAACAGCGTTTTCATTTCGTTGGTGCGTTTGGCCGTCGGGTAATTTTTCAGGTAGAGCCTTGTAGCATCAAGGGCCTGGTTGTTATAGTCCAGTTCGTACGATAGTTTTGCATACTCGTACAAGGCATCCTCCTGTAATTGTTTATCAAAACTCAGTTTCGATGCCAAAAAGTAAGCACTGCGGGCGCTTTGTTTGTTGTTCAGCTTCAGGAAAACATCTCCCAGTGTATAGTCACCACTTTGACTATAGATATCATTTTGCTGCTGCAGTTTTTCAAGCTCGGTAGCGGCTTTTAAATAATTGCCAACTTTGTAATAGGTATAACCCATCTGGTAACTGTCCTGTGTGTTTTCAGTATGGCCCAGGTCCTCGTCGGCGAAACGGGTGTAATATTTAGCTGAATTAGGGTAGTCGGCTTTTGCAAAATAAGATGCCGCTATCAAACGGAGCATTTCTTTTTCGTTTTGCTGATGGGTGCTGTTGATGATGGGCACAGCGTAGCTGATCACATCATCGTAACGGTTATCCAAAAAATAAACAGCTGTAATGTAGTATGGATAGCTGTTTTGGTATTTTTTTGAGTTTTTTAAACGCTGAAAATTCACCAGCGCTACGTGATAATCTTTATTGATATAGGCGATGTAGGCAAAATAGTAAACAGCATCATCGGTATAGGGTGAGCGGCGGCCTTTTACTTCGCTAAAAAGTTCCTGGGCTTTTTTGTAATCGTTGGTTTCAAAGTAGGCATAACCCTTGCGGAATTTATATTCGGTATTTTCGCTGCCGCTCAGGTCATCGGCAGTTATTTTGTCAAACCATTCGATAGCTTCAGGGTATTGCTCACGCTTTGAGTATGATTTTCCAATCTCGAAATAAGCCATTTTGGTGAGCGTATTTTCGGGGTGTTCCTTTATAAAACGTAACAGCATGCTTTCGGCATCGTCGTTTTCCAGTTCCAGGGCGCAAAGTGCTTCGTAATACTGGCAATTTTCTTTTATAAGCGACAGTTCCGATTCAAACCTGGGCTGGGTAGTAGTCTTCAGCCTTGTTTTTTCAACGATCCGGAATTGCTCGGCGGCGGCGACATATAAGCCTTTGTCGAGCAGGTCGGTAGCGGTATGGTAAGTTTTATAAACCTGGAATGCAGGGTTTTGCTGTGCGTATAATCTGGGGGCAAAAAATAACAGAACGAGAAGGGAGACGTATTTATATTTCATCATAAGGCATGAACTAACGATTGCCAAAAATAGGTAAACACACAGGTGATTTCCACAATAGTAATACACACCCTGTGGAGAACATTGCTTTGTTAACGCACAAAATTAAAGCGATTGTATTTTTGTTGAAAACTTTGCGGTTATACACAAATGATTTTTCCGACAGGTTGCCCCTTTAAAAATTAAAAAAATGCTGCTCGAATGCTTATTTAGTGCCAGCATTAGCTGAACTTAGTACTTAAATTTGTCGGCCAATATTATCCCCTCGGTGAGCGTTGTTGTTTCTTTATGATGAACAATCCAATTTTTACACGGAAAAGCCGGCGCGCAATTGTTTTACTGTTCACGCTGTTGGTTTTATGCGGATTCCAGATCGCAAAGAAACAAACTGCAACAATAGCTCTCCAGGATCAGCAATTGGGCGTAACACCCAAAGAATATTATATAGCCAATGTGAAAGACGAACGCGTTGATCAATCAGCCATAGCATGGCTGTTGCGGCCCGGCCAGGTAAAAGATCGCCCCGAAACTTATCCGGTTGATTTGCAGGGCGGTGGACTTGTTGCAGTAAAACACTTTGTGGCGCATAATTTGCCGCGTAATAATGCACTACGACCGGTAATTATCAGCATAAAAAAATTCAGATTAACGGAAAAGGGCGCTGCAGCTGGTGGGACAGGAGGGTATGCTGAATTGACCCTTTCGTTTTCAATACAGCAGGAAGATACATTAATGCATTTGGTTGATTATTCCGGCAGCGCGAATTACACCCGCAATATCGGCCCGCCGCAGGATGTTGAACCTACTATAAGGCACTTGCTCGTGGGCGGTTTAATCTGGTTTGATGCCTGGATGAACAAACAAGCTGCCATCAATATAAAATTGGCCAAAACGGTGAGCGTAATTTTTACCGACTACACCGAAAAACCCGAAGGAGATACCATTTATTACACCTCGCGCCGACCGTTAACCTGGGATGATTTCAAAGGCAAAACACCTCAAAGCCGGTTTGCAGCCGAGGTTTATCCAACTATCGGATATGATGAGCACGGCAAAGTTGAGGGCGCTATAGTTCACCTTAACATCGATATAAAAGTAAGTCTACCCAAAAGTGCTTGCTGGGTACGTGATGGTAACCGCACCGATTATACCCTAAACCATGAACAACGGCATTTTGACCTGGCCAAAATTGCAGCCGAACATTTTAAACAAAGGATAAAGGCCGAAAAGTTACCTGTTGGGAATTATGATGGCTACATTAATGTTGATTACCTTGATGCATTTCGCGAAATGGATAGTCTACAAAAGCAGTACGACGACGAAACCATTCATGGCACAGATCATGCCGCCCAGGTGCGGTGGAACGAGAGGATTGATAAGGAGTTGAAATTAGTGGCTCGGGATTAGCAACTGGTCGAAGACAAAAAACTTACGAAGTTTCTAAAACTTCGTAAGTTTACCAGATAATCCCCTAACACAAATGACCAGCATCCACACCCGCCTGACCGAATTCAACAAAACCCGACTGCAAGGCATGCTGCCCCTCAAATACCAGGCTATGGCCATTGATGTATTCTGTTTTTACAGGGGTACCTGCCATTTGTTTTATGAGGATTTGGCCGGTACTAAGGCATTTCCGCAATCGCCGCCGGTGTGGCTTTGTGGCGATCTGCACATCGAAAACTTTGGGAGTTTTAAGGGTGATGACCGCGAAGAGTACTTTGATCTTAACGATTTCGACGAGGCCATATTAGGCCCCGCAGCCTGGGAAGTTGCACGCATGGTTACCAGCATATTTGTAGCTTTTGAAAGCCGTGGCATAAAAAAGCCTGAAGCATTGCCGGTTGTAAAAGTGTTTTTGGATACCTACCGGCGAACATTAATTTCAGGAAAAGCAAAAAGCCTGGACCCGCGAACGGCAGTAGGGGTGGTGAAAACGTTTTTAACCACCGTAAAAAAACGTAAGCAAAAGGAGTTGCTTAAAAGGAGGACTTTTAAAAAAAATGGAAAACTGATGTTGTTGGTTGATGCACAGCGGCATTTTGATATCGAAGAATCGCTAAAAAAAGACCTTGTTGACTTTATTGAAGATACAATAACAAGGATTGAATGTATAAAGGGCAACTATAAGGTGCTGGATTGCATTTTCCGGATAGCAGGCACCGGCAGCATAGGCGTAAAACGCTATTTATTTTTATTAAAAAGCCAGGATGAAAAGAAGAAATACCTGTTGCTGGGGATGAAAGAAGCCAAGCCATCGGCGTTAAAACCTTATGTGGAATTGGAGCAGCCAACCTGGTTATCAGAAGCGGTGCGGATAACCGCTATACAGGAACGGATGCAAAACGTTTCGCCGGCTTTGCTTAGTCCGGTTATTTTTAAAGGCGAGCCCTACGTAATAAAACAAATGCAACCCAGCGAAGACAAAATAAATTTTGACAACCTGGATGGCCGTTATGCGGAAATTGAAAGGGTTGCGCATGATATGGCCGTGCTCACGGCGTCGGCGCACCTGCGAAGTGGTGGCCGGGAGGGATCAGCAATTACAGACGAGCTGATAGCATTCGCTGAAGACAGCCAATGGCCTAATGCATTGCTAAACTACGCGGATAAATACACCACCCAGGTAAAGAAAGATTACAAAGCTTTTATGCTGGATTATAAAAAAGGAATTTATGATAAATAAATTGTTTGCGATTTGTTTGCCGCTTATTTTCTAACGAGCACGTAAGATGCCTTTTTGCAACGGGCGCAAAAGTATTTTTTTACGGGAATGATGAACGAAAGGCGTTTGAGGAGCCAATTCCGGTGAACCTGAAAATGAAACTGCGCACCGCATTTCGAACAATAATACTTTCTCCTGTCTCGGGGTTCTTTGGTCAAGGTCCTTTAGTTTATAATTACAGCGTAAAATAAACTTTTTAATTGAAACTGACCTTGAATAAATAAAAAAATATCCACGATTTATATGAGGGTGCCTTTAGTAAAAAGCGGGAATTGCTATTAGCTCAACTTAGCGCCAAACATGAAATTTACGCTTACAGCCGTGACATGCGTAACGCCTGATGGGGAGCCAGAAAAGCAAGGTTTTTACTAAAAAGGTACGGTGCACGCGCACATTTGATTCCGATTTACATTTTGGGCATTGGTAAATCTTCCGGGAGGTTTTTAATAAATTTTCGCTGGTATTTAACGAGACTACCATCTTAACTTCAATATTTTAATTGGGGTATCCTATAAGCTTCAGAACAAATATAATAATATTGTTACATCAAAATAAAAAATAATTTGCAACTAATTATTAACAAAATAGTGGCTTAGGCAAGCAAAATAGGCTAAATATTCGTTTTTACACCGGAAATTTAGGAGAGGGTTGCCGACAGGTGTTAATAATACAATTAAAATGCCTCTCCCAGGCCCAAATTAATGTCCGAATAACCTTTACTGACGCCATAATCAATACAAATATTTGTACCCGAGCGTTTATTGAATTTTATACGCAGCCCTGTGCCGCCAGCTGGGTTAATGTATTGAAACCTGCGACTATTGGGCTGTGTTGCCGAGTTTATATTGGCAAATATTACAAAGCCCAACAAACCGTTCCGGGTAATATCGCGCCGGTATTCCGTTTCAAAATAAGCAAGTTCCTGGCCCCGGTAGCGGCTTTGTTCGATGCCGCGGCCCGATCGTTGGTATGGGTCGTTGCCTATGCTTGGCAGGTTAAGATATGGCGTTCCCGACGATATTGTCGACCAGTAATAAGTCCAGAAAGCAAATTGATTTTTTAGCCCCGAATTGCCTACCGAAACATATTTACGCAGATCTATGTAAATAGATTGCGTATTGTTATCGCTCCCCATAATTTTGTTATTATGCCGGTATATGATATTACCAAATGCGCCGGGGATGGGGTTAAATGAATTTTGGCGAGAGTCATACAAAGCATCCAAAGTAACACCCGACGAAAAAGAATTGGAACCCGGTGCGGTGCCATATTGATAATTTGCAAAATCGGCCAGGGCAATAGTGGGATCATTGGATTTTATATCGATATAATAGTCCATAGCGTACCCAAAACCGACATATAAATAAGGGGTTATGCGTTTTAAAAGGCTTTGATAAAAGCGGATATAATCATAATCAACCAATATTCTATCATTTTCACCCTGTCCGCCGCCCTGGCCCCAGGTGTATTGAGGGTACACTAAAAAGCGTGTGTCCCCTTCAATATTATAAGTATTATCCTTTAGCCAGATACTCGAATGAATAGGCAAGCCATAGCGTCCTTTTAAATTTAAATAAGGTGCAAACGTAACGCTGGATATATAGGTAGAGTTTCGGGGGCCGAGGTAAAACCCCGCAGTAGTTGAAGTAACCAAAGCTTTGCTGGCGCCGGGTACCGAACTTGATATGGGTAAAATAGAGAAGTAAACCTCCTTTGTATCTTTTTTCGAAAACCGGCGTGGCTTAAATTTGAAAAGCTTGCGGCCAATATCAATTAAATCCTTTTGACCGGTAGTGTCAATATCTGCTATGTTGGTGGTATCAGTGGGTGTTTGCGCCTTTAACAGTAATGGAAACAGGCCACAAACGAGTATTAGTAAAAACTTGTTCATCACCCTAATAAGCAAAAAACTGTTTATTTGTTTGGGGGATGATGTTAATGACCGCAACTAAAAAGAAGAACACTCAAACCATTATATAATTTGGCTTAAAAACAGGTTGGCCATTCAAGGGATGACACAACCGACGACAGCCGTTTCCCAGCCTTCAGTCTTTCAAAAACTTAATCGTAGCATAAGAAAATTCAGGACTGTGCAAGGCCGTATTGTGATTGCCCGGAACATAGGCCACAGCCGAGCCGGGGATCAGTTTACTCAACACGGTTTCCGATCCACCTTCTTTATCCTCAGTTCCCCTTATAATTAACAGGGGGGCTTTTACGGAAGCCAGTTCCTTAACGCTTGCTGAGGGCTGGTATTTTTGCTGATAGGCCAGGGCCAGTTCATCAAAATGCTGGCTCTGGATGTATTTCATCATCTCGTCAACATCATGCAGGGTGGTATCGCCCATTAGCGCACGGTAGGCATGTACCCTGCGCGGCCATTCGGGATTGGTGTAGGCGTCGCCCATACCACCCATAATAGCCTTGTGCAGGCGTTTATCCAGCACTAAAAGCCTCGATACAATAATTGAACCCCGCGAATACCCCACAGCATCGTATTGTCCTACCTTTAAAAAACTCATCAAACCCATAATGTCTTTCGCTTCCGCATCGTTGGCGTAGGCCGTTTCATTATGCGGCTTATCAGACCGGCCATTACCCCGTTGATCAATAATAACAACCATATAGCCAGCACTCAACAGGTTGTTGTAAACCG
>Ga0206865_1043_pt2 | contig 40220 bp, 21 predicted proteins | sample Alteio_BWOrgCont_39_FD_152628 | JGI IMG/M metagenome (GOLD analysis project Ga0206865, IMG submission 152628) | Enriched cells from forest soil in Barre Woods Harvard Forest LTER site, Petersham, Massachusetts, United States -... | ecosystem: Environmental > Terrestrial > Soil > Temperate forest >...
ACCTGGTAATAGCTAAGGCCGTCCTGGTATTTATATTCGGATAGTGCGTCAACAGGCTCGGTACCGGCCGGACGAAGGTCTTTTAATTGTACATATTCAAAGTCCCGGTCGGCTTTCAGGTAAACAACCACTTTCAATAAATCGCCGGTTTTAGGTTGATGGGTGTCATCAACCGCCGTAAGTACCGGGCCTGCATCGGTTTGTTTCTGGATAAAGTATTTCCGTTCCAGCTTGATGTTTGTTTCTGCCGAGGTGATCTTGTCCAGGTTTTCCAGGTATTGCCAGTGCAAAGCTCCCCAACTGATTGTGGTGCTGTTGTTTTTTATCTCGACTTTGCCCAGGGCTGGTTTTATCTGCTCATCGGCCCAGCTTGTTTTTATATAACCTGTGCCAGCATCGGCTTTAACCTCGGGCTTCAGTTGTTCAAGCGGTTTGCCGTCAAGCTTAATAACCGAGCGGCCAGTATCAGCCAAAAGGTTACTTCCTTTTAATAACAGGGCATAGCAGGCTGCGGCGGTTGCTTTGGTGGTTTTCCAGTCGTTGGTTTGTTTATTGCGCAGCAGCCATACTTTCATCTCATTTACCGCTTTGGTGTTATCCCCAGCTTCGGTAAACAGTTCTATCAGCAGGCTTTGGGTTTCCACCGGCGATTCGTACCAGAAATACCCTTGCTGGTTTTTGGCCCAGTACATCCCCAACTCATCCGACTGCTGTGCTGTTTCCAATAGTGATCTTTCTATCTGCGCTGTTATATCCGGCTTATTGTTTCGCTGCATGGTAAGGGCTATCATGCCTTGTTCATAAGCGTTTCTTTGTGTCCATTTATCCTGTGCCCAATTTATATAGTTTTTGAAAGCCGCTTTCAATTCACCGCTCATCGGCGCGGTTATGTAGTAGCTGCGGGTAAACCAGGCGTCTATATCAATATCATCATATCCTCTTTCGGCCGGTTTCTGCTTCATTCTTTCCTTTTCTTCGGCTATCAGTTGATTATCCAGGTACTTGATGGCATTATCGGCAACATTCTTCAGGTCGGCTTGATCTGTTGCAATGCCCAGGTGATACAGTTCCCCGATGCCTTCGGCAATGTGCTGGGTAATATAGCGGTCGGCTGTGTTGCCGCCAAACCAGGTGAAACCACCATCGGGCAATTGCCGTTTTTGCAGTTTTTCCAGGTTGAGTTTTAGTTCATCGCTCATTTTATTCAGATCAAAGAGCAGGGCGATGCGTTTCTTTTGTTCCGATTCGTTTTCGGCATCTTTCAGCCATGGTGTTTCCTCAATCAGCGTGGCTTTCAATTCCTGGTTTTTTTCGAGGTTTGACAGCAATTCGGTACTGTTTGTGTTTTTCCATTGCTCAAAAACCTGTTTAATGGCGGGTAATTTGGTCACGATATTTGTAGCCAAACTATTGGCGAAGTACCGGCTGAATATTTGTTCCGAACATTCGTACGGAAACTCCATCATATAAGGCAAGGCCTGTACACCATACCAGGCCGGGTTATTGGTGTACTCCAGCGTGAGTGTTTTGTTTTTTAGCGTGGTGCTGCTTTGGTTAACCAGCTTATCGAAACTGAAGTTGCGGGTTTGCCCGGCGCGTACTATCATTGGCATCGATTCGGTTACCAGCATGCGGTTGGGCAATACCGGCAGCGTATTTTCCTCCCCATCGGTAAATTGGCCCGCATCGGCGGTAAGGCGGTAGGTTAAGGCATCCAACCCGGCAGGGATAACCAATTTAAACGAGATAGCTTTATTGGTATTGCCGTCTATTTCAAATGGCTGGCTGGCTTCTGCTGCATTCACAAACAACGCAATGGGCTGCATATTCAAGGCATTGAACAGCTGCATTTCCACTTTACCCTTTAGTTTATCGCCGGTTAGGTTGGCCAACCTTGCCGAAATGGTGATGGTGTCGCCCTCCCGTAAAAATCGTGGCGTATTGGCGCTTATGCTCAGTTGTTTTTGGGTGATGACAGTATTTTCAATATAGCCTGTTTCCAGGTCTTTGGTATGTGCCAATCCCCTGAATTTCCAGCGGGTGAGGGCTTCGGGAATGGTAAAGTCAATCAATATCTCCCCTTTTTCGTTGGTATGCAGTTGCGGGTAAAAGAAAGCTGTTTCGTTGAAATTGGTGCGGGGGATGATGGGTTTAGTTTCGGGGGCCCGATTGCCTCGTAGCGTGAAAGTGCTGGCCATGTTATTATCAAATTCACTAACGATCAACCCAGGCGCTTTCGCGGTTAAACCATTGGTAAAGTTGATGGGATTGCTTTTCTTTGCATCCGAAACGGTAACGACACTTCCATTGGTGTCCCTTTTATATTGAGTTGAGAACCCCAACTCTCTGTCCTGCCTTCTAATTCCGAGTGCACCGGTAACAACAACTTCGCCCATCGACGTGCCCGAGGACCGTAGCCTAACAACTATCGATCCGCTTGTAAATCTGCTAATTTCGCGCGTTTGGTAACCTATAAAACTAAATAACAGCGCCCCTTTTTCGGGTACCAAAATACTAAAGCCTCCATTTGTACCGGTTTGTACCGTTCGCTTCGTATCCTTAAGCCTTACTGTTACACCGGGAATCGGCAAACCGTCGTCCATCGCCAGCACCGTACCTTTTATAGTTTTTCCTCCTTTCCCGATTGGATCCCCTGTGTTCGCTGTTTTATTTTCTGCGATAATTTGTTGGTACTCGCGATAACCCGCATTATAACCTCCATAATAAGCGTACCCTAAAAGATCCAGCTGTTCATACGCCCGGGGAAATAATTCGTAGCTACGATAAGTATAATTAATTTCCCGCGATACGTTCGGCTCAACGAACTCCCAGGTATTCCAAACAAAATAATTAGGTTTATATTGGGGATCTCCGTTGATCAGTTGCCGCCAGTCCGCCGGGCGACTGATCTTATCCAGCGACGCATCATACATTGCTGCTAACATTTCGGCATTAAGTTTTTTATTCCCTGGCGCACTTAATTGCAGCTCCCATCTTTCTTTTTGCCCGGGCTGTAGTTTATCCCGAAAGGTGACAAATTTCATTCGCAAAGCTTTGTCAGGCTGCGACAAATATATTTTTTGATAGCTGTTGTAAACACGATTTTGATAAACCATGGTAAATTGCACTGCCGCGTCTTGGTCTGTAACCGCCATCGGTATTTTTATCGTTTGCACGCCTGTATCAATCTTCATCCATTTAGAAGACACCATATGCATGCCGCTATAACGCTCCATGAGAACATTCACCCGTCGGTTTATTCCCACAAAAAAGCTGGCTGAATCCCCTGCTTTGACGACGTTTGTTTGAGGAAGCACCCAATCCTGGATCGACGAAAGTTTTGGTGAGCCATTTATAATATTGAGATAAGTTGTTTTCGAAACAGTATCGCCTTTAACATTATTGGCGCTTAGCACAACTTTGTACAGCCCCGACGGCTGCGCACTCAACAAAATAAGGTCAAGTATGGCATCCCGGGATGTATCAACCTCAATATCCCTGCTAAAAACTTTTGTAGCCATCTGCCAGGTATATGGCATATCTTCATTTTTATAGGCATAACCAGGAAAATCCTTTTCAAAATCTCCCTTGCTTTCATTAACCTGTTCGGCTTCTTCCCGCCATACCCGTGCCTTAAAAACCTGGGCCGGGGCCTTTAAAGCATAAACCTCCGCTTTTATTTTTCCGGCTTGCGGCTGGTCGTTCGCGTTCAGTATCCGTAATGATGCCTTAACCGAATCTTTTGCAAAAAGCTGCCCGGGAAAATCCCCTTCTATTTTCAGAACCTTTTCGCCTACAATTACATTGCCCCTCCCGGATTGCGTTTCACCACTTTCATCCGTAACATCTGCCGCGATTTCATAATTATAAATTACATTTTCCCCTTTATCGTTGTCACGGGGCGTTGCTTTAAAAGTGAAATGAAATTGGCCCTGATTGTTAGTTGTGATGGTATCGGTATTTATTTCGACACGCGGATTCTGGTAATAATTATTGCGTGACTTGTGAGGGTTGAATTTTAGATGGTTGTTAACAACGCGCCTTATACGAACAATACGATAAGCCACCCTGGCCTGCGAAAGTCCGTAACCCGAAAAAGCAGTTACATTCCCTGTAACCGTGATTGAATCATTTAGCTTGTGACTTTCCTTAACCGGTAAAATTTCCACACGAAAACTGGGGCGTTTGTATTCCTCCACCCTGATAGAAATCGAACCATTAGCGGTCCTAAGATTAAAATATCCGCCCCGCGCGGTTTGCGGAATAATAAAGCTACCAGCCGCCGAACCAAACTCATTAGTGTGCAAATTAAGGCTTGCAACACTTTTATCACTTGGGTCCATCAGCTTAAAATCAACTTCTGTATTCGGAATTATTTTGTTGGTTCCTTTAAAAATTTCCAGCTGTAGTGCTTTAAAGTAGATAGTTTGCCCCGGCCTGTAAATCTGCCGGTCAGTAAACAGGATGGTTTTAGTTTCGGGTCCATTATCGGGACGATATTCCCCACCTTGTACGTAAATGTTGTCTTGCGACAGGGTATCGTCACGCAGCGATAAGTTAATCGACAATTTATTTTTACCGAGTCGTTCTGGCAAAAACAATCCCTGCGCGTCACTTTTGCCCGTTACAGTTGTATCCCTATCCTCATCTGTCACACTAATTTTTACCCCTTTTAAAGGCTCGCCGGTTTCGCGGTCAGTTATCATTAGTTCCATAGAACCGTCCGGATTTATGCGGTCGACATTAACCAGCCTGCTAACCTTAAAATCGGCAACCTCTATAATAGAATCTTTTTCCGGAATGCCTTTAAGGATTAAAACATAGTTGCCCGTTTGCAAGGCGTTGATCTTGAATTCCAACGTATGGGTTTCATAATCCTTAACGGTATCCCAATGCAATATTTGGGTTTGTACCGGCGCAATTTTTTTCAGCAATTCGGGGGCATCTTGCCGGTTATTATCCACACGATACTCTCCGAACTGTTTTTCAGATAATTTGTAGATCGATAATTTCGCCGAATTCAGGTTTTGGTAAGATAACAAAGCGAGGATTGGCCTGTCAGACGTATTCAAGTCTTCAACGGTCACTTCAAGAGATTTCTCTTCCAACTTATCTATCAGTAAATGGGCGTTTTCGCCACCAAGGCTTTTCGGCCATTTGCTTGTAGCCCTTTCATAAAACGCATGCGCCTTCACCAAGCTATCCTGTCCCTCGTAATATTGTCCTATCAGCACTGTGGCTTCATTACTGATAGGTTTTGTTGAGAATTGTTTGGTGATACCATTCAAAGCCGAAAGGTATAACGAATCCTTTGCCGCCACATTCGACCTTGAATATAAAAACTTCAGCCGCTGCAGGTCCAGGTCCGCAAGAGCCTCGTCGTCATGGTGCCCGATGTGAAACTTACTGGCCTGCTGCAAATAACGAAGACCATTATATTCGGTTGAGGCGGTGTCGGTTGTTTTTATGGCCAGTTCGGCAAAGGTGCGGCTATCACTAAAAAAACGCGGATCATTTAAGGAAAAGGGTAATTTTGGTTTGGTAAGTCCCGGCTCATCACCCAGAAAAAAGTCAAACGCCCGCTGAACCAGCAAATCATACAACGTTGGCCGCAGATAACGGGTAGTGCTATCGCCTTCCAAAACGCCATTGAGTACGCTGATGGGCGTGCTTTGTTCTTTCTTCGCATCAGCTATGGAGAGACTGTAAAGCTGGCTGGTTTGTGAGATAATGGTTTGCAGGTCCCATTTGGTAAAATCGGTATCGGATTTTTCCTGCCGGCTCCGCTGGCCAAACCCGTATCTATTTTGCTGGTAATATTTCCAGTACATTTGGCCCAGCAGAGATTGTAAGACGGGTTTAACCGGGTAATTTGAATTCCGCACATCATTTTTCAACCGGTTAATGATAGCGTTGAGCGCATTTTCTTCAATGTACGATTGAAACGTCATTCGGTATACGACTGCCTTTATTTGCTGCGACGCATCATTGTTTTTGCGGGCCAGTTCGTCCAGCGTATCTACCGCGGCCATAGCCGATTTCGGCAGGCCTATGTTTACAAGTGAATCGATACGGTGGACGATCTCATCGTACCTGGTTTGAGCTATCCCTGTTTTAAAACAAAAAAGGATGCCTAAGACGATAATATATTTAACGATGCGGACAGGGGGCGATGACTTTCTCATTCGGGCAAAAATGTAAAGGTTAATGTACTTAACAAAGCGCGTTTTATGTTAACTACTTTTCAGATGCGGGCACGCCCCATTTTCCATAAAAATTTTGTAGTTTTTTTGCTGATGTCATTTTAAGGCTTAATTACCATCCTTCCTCCCCGCGAATGTGCATTAAACTCAGGTGCGTACATACACTGTATGCTGGTTATCCCGGTTGAAAAATTGCCCGGTTGTGCTACCCTTAACTGGTACTCAAACACATAATTGCCCTTGTTTAAATAGCTGATGAAAAAGTTGGTGGCTACATCTTCGGTAACCTGGTAATAGCTAAGGCCGTCCTGGTATTTATATTCGGATAGTGCGTCAACAGGCTCGGTACCGGCCGGACGAAGGTCTTTTAATTGTACATATTCAAAGTCCCGGTCGGCTTTCAGGTAAACAACCACTTTCAATAAATCGCCGGTTTTAGGTTGATGGGTGTCATCAACCGCCGTAAGTACCGGGCCTGCATCGGTTTGTTTCTGGATAAAGTATTTCCGTTCCAGCTTGATGTTTGTTTCTGCCGAGGTGATCTTGTCCAGGTTTTCCAGGTATTGCCAGTGCAAAGCTCCCCAACTGATTGTGGTGCTGTTGTTTTTTATCTCGACTTTGCCCAGGGCTGGTTTTATCTGCTCATCGGCCCAGCTTGTTTTTATATAACCTGTGCCAGCATCGGCTTTAACCTCGGGCTTCAGTTGTTCAAGCGGTTTGCCGTCAAGCTTAATAACCGAGCGGCCAGTATCAGCCAAAAGGTTACTTCCTTTTAATAACAGGGCATAGCAGGCTGCGGCGGTTGCTTTGGTGGTTTTCCAGTCGTTGGTTTGTTTATTGCGCAGCAGCCATACTTTCATCTCATTTACCGCTTTGGTGTTATCCCCAGCTTCGGTAAACAGTTCTATCAGCAGGCTTTGGGTTTCCACCGGCGATTCGTACCAGAAATACCCTTGCTGGTTTTTGGCCCAGTACATCCCCAACTCATCCGACTGCTGTGCTGTTTCCAATAGTGATCTTTCTATCTGCGCTGTTATATCCGGCTTATTGTTTCGCTGCATGGTAAGGGCTATCATGCCTTGTTCATAAGCGTTTCTTTGTGTCCATTTATCCTGTGCCCAATTTATATAGTTTTTGAAAGCCGCTTTCAATTCACCGCTCATCGGCGCGGTTATGTAGTAGCTGCGGGTAAACCAGGCGTCTATATCAATATCATCATATCCTCTTTCGGCCGGTTTCTGCTTCATTCTTTCCTTTTCTTCGGCTATCAGTTGATTATCCAGGTACTTGATGGCATTATCGGCAACATTCTTCAGGTCGGCTTGATCTGTTGCAATGCCCAGGTGATACAGTTCCCCGATGCCTTCGGCAATGTGCTGGGTAATATAGCGGTCGGCTGTGTTGCCGCCAAACCAGGTGAAACCACCATCGGGCAATTGCCGTTTTTGCAGTTTTTCCAGGTTGAGTTTTAGTTCATCGCTCATTTTATTCAGATCAAAGAGCAGGGCGATGCGTTTCTTTTGTTCCGATTCGTTTTCGGCATCTTTCAGCCATGGTGTTTCCTCAATCAGCGTGGCTTTCAATTCCTGGTTTTTTTCGAGGTTTGACAGCAATTCGGTACTGTTTGTGTTTTTCCATTGCTCAAAAACCTGTTTAATGGCGGGTAATTTGGTCACGATATTTGTAGCCAAACTATTGGCGAAGTACCGGCTGAATATTTGTTCCGAACATTCGTACGGAAACTCCATCATATAAGGCAAGGCCTGTACACCATACCAGGCCGGGTTATTGGTGTACTCCAGCGTGAGTGTTTTGTTTTTTAGCGTGGTGCTGCTTTGGTTAACCAGCTTATCGAAACTGAAGTTGCGGGTTTGCCCGGCGCGTACTATCATTGGCATCGATTCGGTTACCAGCATGCGGTTGGGCAATACCGGCAGCGTATTTTCCTCCCCATCGGTAAATTGGCCCGCATCGGCGGTAAGGCGGTAGGTTAAGGCATCCAACCCGGCAGGGATAACCAATTTAAACGAGATAGCTTTATTGGTATTGCCGTCTATTTCAAATGGCTGGCTGGCTTCTGCTGCATTCACAAACAACGCAATGGGCTGCATATTCAAGGCATTGAACAGCTGCATTTCCACTTTACCCTTTAGTTTATCGCCGGTTAGGTTGGCCAACCTTGCCGAAATGGTGATGGTGTCGCCCTCCCGTAAAAATCGTGGCGTATTGGCGCTTATGCTCAGTTGTTTTTGGGTGATGACAGTATTTTCAATATAGCCTGTTTCCAGGTCTTTGGTATGTGCCAATCCCCTGAATTTCCAGCGGGTGAGGGCTTCGGGAATGGTAAAGTCAATCAATATCTCCCCTTTTTCGTTGGTATGCAGTTGCGGGTAAAAGAAAGCTGTTTCGTTGAAATTGGTGCGGGGGATGATGGGGGCTTTTATCAGCAATTCTTTATTGTATTTTTGTCCGGGTGCAGTGCGAATTTCACGCATAACTACATTGGTTTTATATGCTGCAGTTCCATATCCCATGACACGAACGCCGGCAGCCTGCCCTCGTAATAGCTGTGCAGCGTCGGTGGGATTTATCCTTTTTGCATCGGAAACCTCCAAGTCTGGTTTAACAACCGGCGGCGGAAACTTAACTTGGAATACGCTGTTATCATCAACGCCTGCCGGCTCATCGACGGTAACATCGGAAACCTTATCGCCTTTTATATACTTCCGGCCCGGATCCGCCACGCCAAGGATACTTAGTTTTTTTACTACCAACATTACGATATTGCCGCTTCCAGCCTTCAAAATAAGCGTGCGTTTACTATATCCCTTCAACTTAAAAACCAAAGCCGCGTTTGCCGGTACCTTTATCTTGAAATACCCCAGGGAATTTGACGATGTAACAATGTTTGTATTTTTAATACTGATGCTAACCCCCGCCAGCGCCTCATCGTTGTCATCCGCATCAATAATACGGCCGCTGACGTCATAACCGTCTTTAACAAGTGCCGCATTTTTAAAATATTTATCGGCAATTAGCTTATCATGCTTAGCTGCCTTGCGGTGTTCCTCTACCTGCTCCAGGTAGGTGTTATATCCCTGGTTCTCGCCACCATAATAATCATAGCCAAACAAATACAGTGTTTCATAACTTCTATCGGCAATAGGCTTGTCAAATCCATAGTTCTTATACGCTGAAGTTTCGTCCTCTCTCACAAAATCATTGTTTTCCCATACAAAATAATCGGGATTGTAAGGTTCATTTTCAAACACAGTACGCCAGTATTCAGCCGGACTGATATCATCCAGCGAGGCATCGTAAAGGGTGGCCAGCATTTCAGCGGAAACTTTTTCATCACCGGCGGCCTTTACCTGTAGTTTCCATTGTTCCTTTTCGCCCGGCTGTAGTTTATCCCTGAAAGTGAGAAATTTGAGATCTAACCGTTTAATGGTATCCTGCACGCTTATCCGTTGATAGTAGTGGTACATCCTGTTATCTGTCACTATTAAAAACTGTACGCTAAAGCTGTTTCTATTGGTGGCCATAACCGGCACATCTATTTTGCGCTGATTGCCCTCAACCAAATCCAGCCAGGCGGCCGAAAGCAATTTGGCGCCATCATAAGTCTCCATTAAAACATGTGCAGGTTTGTTAATGCCTACTAAAAATTCAGCGTTTTGGCCTCCCTTTACGGTTGTTACCACGGGTAAAACCCAGTCGTCCATTTTTTGGATTTGACCGCTAGCGGTAACCACGTTTACATATTCCGTTACCTGGCTCGAATCGCCTTTTGTGTTTTTTGCGTCGATAACAATTTTGTATAAACCATTGGGCTGCTTTTTTAATAACGCCAAATCAAGCGCAGTCGCTGAAGTATCATTTGCGACGAGATTCATTTCGGCTATCGTACCGCTACTCTCCCAGGTCGCGTAATTATCCTCTCTTTTCCAGGCGTATGCCGGGAATGTTTTTATAAACTCCTCCTTTTTGAGGATGTACTGATCGGGAGCCGTCCATACTCTTGTATTAAAAACACTGCCGGGGGCTATCAACGAATAAACTTTTACCTTAACCGTTCCCTTTTGAGGCTGGCCGTTAATATTTGACAAGGTAAGCGATGTTTGCGCATCGGTGTCAAACAATAGTTTTTGCGGGATGGTGGTTGTAATTTGCAACGGATGGTCGCTTGCTTTCACGGTTGTATTGGCACTTTGCGTTTCGCCGCTGGCATCAGTTACTTCGGCGTTTACGGAATAGTTTAGCGTAACATCATGCAGGTTTTTTTTATCAGCATTTGATTTAAAGCTGATCTCAAATTCGCCCTGGTTGTTGGTAATTACGGTATCAGTTTTAATTTCTTCTATTCCCTGCCAAACCCTACTTATTTTCATCCATTGATCTCGCAAATCGCCGCCAAAACCTTCACTTAAGCGTGGCTCTCCCCGGTTAGTCACATGAACGGCCACGCGGGCGTTAGATAAACCATAGCCTGAAAATGCGGTTACTTTGCCCTTTAATCGTACCGAGTCGGTTAAACCGTAGGTTTCCGTCACAGGTGAAAACGTAACCTGGAACGTGGGTCGTTTATATTCCTCTACCCTAACATAAACATCGCCGTTGAACGAACTTAATCGCACCTGCCCGTTCGCAATATTTTGCGGGATAATAAAGGAGCCCTGTACCGAGCCAAATTCATTGGTTTGCAATTGCAATGAGCTGATGGTTTTGTTATTAATATCGCTAAGGGCTATGGTAACCTCTTCATTTGGCAGGATAGTGCTTTTACCTTTTAGCGTGGTTAGTTTTAAAGCCTTAAAATAAATAGTTTGGCCCGGGCGATATAACTGCCGGTCGGTAAATAAAACCGTACTCAGCTGCGCGGTATTATTGGGTTCGTATTGCCTATAGCCATAAAAACTCCTGTCGCCATCCGACCATGTGTCGCCCCCTGCCGTAAGGATCACAAAATAGCGGTCATCATGAAACTGCAAAACGCACTTGCCATCGGCATCCGAGCTGCCCGAGACAACCTTCGTTTTTATCAATTTTTCATTTTTATCTGCTACCCATTTATAAACATCAATAGCAACATCTTTTAAAGGCTCACCTGTAGCCCTGTCCATCACCCTAAACTCGGTTTGGCCCGATGGGTTAACCCGTGCAACATACGACAGGCGGGTAACTTTAAAACCGGCAGCGCCCATGAGTGAACTATCGGACGATAAGGCATCTTTAACCAGTAATATGTAAGTCCCGGCCGGAAGCGCATCTATCTTAAATTCGGCACTGTGTTTTTTGTAATCACCGGGATCGGGCAGTGTCAATTCCTGTTGCTGCACAGGCGTATAATGTTTTAACCAATCAGGGATTTCATCAGAAACCGACATGCTCCTGTCATACCATTCCGGTTTATTGCTCCGGGCTTTTATTTGCGCCGCCGTCAGCCGGTAAATCAAAATCGAAGCTTTTTTAACGTTGTGGTAATTAACCAGGGCCAGCAAAGGCTTGCCCGGTGCGTTTACGTCCTCAATCGCTGCCGAAAGTTCTTTTGTATCGAGCCGTTTTATCCAGATAGCCGCATTTAACCCGCCCAAACTTCTAGGGTACTTGCGCAACGCTGTTTCAAATAGCCGGTGTGCTATGGTAAGGCTGTCGACATTCTGGTAATACTCACCTTCCAGCACTATCGCGTCGGCGCTGATCGGTTTTTCGGCAAAAGCCGTTTCAATTTGCCTGATGGCCCGGAGATATAATGAGTCTTTATTAGTCGCGTTTGATTTTTGATATAAAAACTTTATCCGCTGCAGGTCCAGATCGGCCAGCGCTTCTTCGTCCGGATGAAGGAGGTGAAACGCGGTCGCCTGCTGCATATATTTAATGCCTTTATACTCGACGGATGAGGTGTCTGTAGTTTTTATATCCAGACTGGCAAATGTGCGGCTATCGCTAAAAAATCTCGGGTCGCTTACCGAAAAGGCCAGTTTTGGTTTTGGTAGCGATGCTTCATCCGACAGGAAAAAATCAAATGCCCGCTGCACCAACAGATCGTACAGGGTTGGGCGCAGGTAGCGTGTATTTTTGTCGCCTATTAAAACGCCGTAAAGCACGTCGACCGGCGTGTTTTGTTCACGGGCGGCATCTTGCAGGGAAATATCATAAATTTTACCGGTTTCGTTAATAAGGGTTTGCAGATCCCATTTGGTGAAATCGGTATCGGGTTTTTCTAGGCGTGTGCGGCCACTAAATTTATCTGTATTTTCGGTATAATAGTTCCAGTACATCTCCGCCAGCAACGATTGTAAAACAGGCTTAACAGGGTAATCTGCCTGCGCTGCATCCTTTTTTAACCGACTGATAATGGCCGTAAGCGCATCTTCCTCCAGGTACGATTGAAAGGTCATCCGGTATATCACCGCCCTGATCTGCTCCGGAACATTTTTATCTTTCCGGGCTATGGCGTCCAGCTTATCAACCTCTTTTAATGCCGATTTTGGCAAACCAATATTCGCCAGGGAATCAATACTGAAAGCAATAGCCCTATATTTTTCCTGGGAAAAGCCGGTTGTAAAACAAAACAGCAAAATAAAAGCAAGCAGGTATTTGTTTATTTTGATAGAGGATAAGGGCATAATTGTGGTGGTTAATTGGAATTTAATCATAATACGTCGCAAATGCAATTTTATTGCATTTATAATTAAGATGCAGGGAACTATTATTTTCCATAAACGAACAGGAAGTTTTTTTGATTGGGAAAGTTGTCAAATAGGGATGGGTTATTAAACCACCAGTATTGGAGAAATCAGAAAAGGTTCTTCGCCCTCTTTTTTGCTTGGCAAAAGAGAGGGCAGAACGAGCAAAGCGATGTTCGGGTGAGTCCACCCCGGCGGACATTCGCGCCAATGCATGGTGCATAGTTGACTCACCCGGACTTTGCTTCGCTCGTCCACCCTCTCTGCCGAAATCGGCAAAGAGGGTTAGAAAAAATAATTTCTCAGGGTTTCGAACACTCATAGTTTATAAACCCATCGCTAGTTAAAAATTGAAGGAAAATGCCGTTAAACTACCCGCATTCCTTTTTGCATGTTCTCAAGCTTGCGGATACTCTTATAACAGAGATACAACGGGATAATGCCAAAAAATCCGAAAGAGCAATCGATAAGCCGCCAGTAAACCGGGATGCTGCGAACAGGCCCGGCGATGAATGCCAGCGGGAACACCATTACACAGGCAATCATGCCATACTGTATCACCCAGATATTCTTCACAGGGTCCCGCAGGGGGCCGATAAACGAAGTTGCAATAACAAGGTGCCCAAAGGCGAGCCAATCGGTACCATAAGCTAAATAAGGGTAATTGGCGTTGGTGGCTTTTACGGCTAAATAAACAGTAGTGATCCATCGGCCCAAGGCAGCCGGAAGCCCTGCGCAATGGTTTGCCAAAAAGGCTAATTCCGTTTCAAGCGGGAATGCGGTGATCCCGCTTAAAGCCAGGCCGACAATGAAAAGCCAAAGCCATATCTTTATCCGCTTCCTTAATTCCTTTTCAGTCATCTGGATATGGGTTAGGTAAGTTTTATGGTCTTTAAATAATCTGCATTAAATTTTGCGCTTTGCAGGGGCGTTTCCTGGTAAAACCGCGATTGCTCCACAAAAAAGTACTTCATCCCGTTATCCAACCCGGTTGACAGCAGGTGGGGATAATTGATGATCCCCTTACCCAAATCGCAAGCAGATTCATCTTCGCTGCCAACGGGTAGGCGTTCCTTCAGCACATCGCGCATGTGGCAAAGCGTAAATCGGTTTTTGTATTTTTTGATATAGGCCTCCGGATCCTGCCCTTCGGTTACGGTATAGTAAAAATCCATCTGGAAATCCACAAACTCCCTGTCGGTATGTTGCAACAGCACATCAATAGGCAATTGGCCGTCGACGGCTTTATAGGGATAATCATGGGGGTGATAGGCGAACCGCAAATCGTTTTTTGCGCAGATGGCGCCGTAATTGTTAAACTCATCGGCTATCTTTTTAAAGGCATCGATGCTTTTTTGCGGCCCTTTCCAGGGATAGATCAAATATTTCATCCCGATCTCTGCAGCCTGTTCCGCTGTTTTTTCAAACCCCTCGTTGTCGCCCGCATAGTGGCTCGATATCAGTTTCAAGCCGTTATCCGCCGCCACTTTATTAAATTCCTTATTGCTCATCCCCCAAAATATTCCCTTGTTGCCGCCAAAGCTTTCAATTTGGGTATAACCCATTTTACCAATCTGGCTCAATGTGCCGGCAGGGTCTTTTTCCATGTCTTCTTTCACCATGTACAGCTGTATGCCAATGGCCGGCAGTTTTTTTCCGGGCGACAAGGCGAACAGATCGTTTTTAATGAAGGGGAGCGACGACGCCAGCAGGGCTGTGTTTTTGATAAAGGATCTTCGGTTGGTCATGTGCTAAAATTAATAAACAATTGCCATTTCCCGGCAATGATAAACGACGCTTTTAAAAAACGCAAAATCATGTCATTTGGAAGCGCAGCGAGAAACCTTATCAAGATTCCTCACTTTCGTTCGGAATGACAAAAATTGAGGGACGGAAACCGCACTCCTAAATATTCCCCTTTTTCATTTCTTCCGCGGCATGGTGCGCAGCCCGCGCGGCAAAGGCCATGTATAATATAGATGGACTTTGGTTTCCGGTGCTCGTCATGCAGGCCCCGTCGGTAACAAACACATTATTGCACAGGTGCAGCTGGTTAAATTTATTTAATAATGATGTTGCCGGGTCATGCCCCATGCGGCAACCCCCCATTTCGTGGATATCCAAACCGGGAGCCTGGTGGGTATCAACTTTTTCAATATCCCGTAAACCGGCAACCTCCAGCATTTGGGCGCTTTGGTTTAAAAAGTCGGCCACCAGCCTGTCGTCATTATCATCATAGCTTACCGACGTGATCAGTTGCGGTATCCCCCATGGATCAACCTTGTCGGTACTCAAACGCACATGATTTGCTTCCTTCGGGATGGTTTCGCCCTGCATAAACATACCCGCCCGCCATGGTCCGGGTTCGGTAATACTATCCTTATAATCCGCACCAATACCGCCATTGAAGTTTTCCTGATACGATGGCCCACGACTGGAGTAAACAAAGGTTAAATATCCACCCAAAAAGTCTGTATCCTGTTTGTGCAGGTTCCGATAATTGGCAATCATTGGGTTGGTGGGGTTACGGCCAAAATAATACCTGTCCTTAAAGCCATCATAAGTACCATGCACGCTCCCCCGGTAGTTTTGAAACGCCATAAATTTGCCCAGCAGCCCGTTATCATTACCCAATCCGTTGGGGAAACGGTTAGATTTTGAATTAAGCAGGATGAGATTACTGTTTAAGCAGGCGGCATTTAAAAATATCACCCTGGCAAAAAAGTCTTCCTCTTTTTTGGTAATCGCGTCGATGATTTTAACCCCTACGACTTTTCTTTTTTTATCATCATAAATAATTGAATGCACCACCGAATGCGGCCTCACGGTTAAATTACCGGTGGCCTTTGCCCATGGCAAAGTTGACGATACTGAACTGAAATACCCTCCAAACGGGCAGCCCCGATAACATAAATCGCGCGCCTGGCAATTGGTACGGCCCTGTTGTTTGTGTATCGCCTGGGCTTGGGTAAGCTGCGCCCAGCGGGTGCGGATCATGAACCTGTTTTTATAATTCGCTTTTATTTTATTTTGAATTTCCTGCTCCATGCAGCTCAATTCAAATGGCGGCAGGTATTCGCCATCGGGCAGGGCTTCCAGGCCATCCTTGTCGCCACAAATGCCGGCAAATTTTTCAACATGAGAATACCATGGGGCAATATCCTCATAGCGGATGGGCCAGTCTACAGCATAACCATAACGTTGTGGCGCACTAAATTCAAAATTGCTCCAGCGCTGGCAGGCACGGCCCCAGGTAATAGATTTACCCCCAACCTGGTAGCTGCGGATCCAATCGAAAGGTTTTTCCTGTATATAGGGATGCTCCTTATCCTTCACAAAAAAGTGCTGGGTAGCCTCATCAAAAGCATAGCATTTGCTGATGATTGGGTTTTCATCAAGGACATTTAGGGGTTCCCGCAACCGATGCGGAAAATCCCAGGGATTTTTCATTGCGGTTGGATAATCCTTTACGTGCTCAATGTTCCGCCCTCGTTCAAGCACCAGGGTTTTAATCCCAAGATCGCATAATTCCTTTGCTGCCCAGCCCCCGCTAATGCCGGAGCCTATAACGATGGCGTCGTATGTGTCTTTTTCCATAAGCCCCTCTAAATCTCCCTAAAAGGGGAGACTTTTAATAATTTTTTTATTTTCCAGACTGTCGAGATTTGGCAGAAGTTTATTGTAACAATATACTGCATTATATGCTAACTTTCTTCTTTTGGCGAGATTTAGAAGGTGTTTTCAATTCAGAAATATCTCATCTAAAAACACCCAGCCGGGCTGCTTTTTTACCGGATCCCAAGATGGCAGTTGCTGGATGGGTTTTGCTATAATTTTTAAACAAGATATCGATTGTCCGCCAGCCAGAATACAATCCATGCCCTTTACCATAAACGGATCATTTTTTTGCGGGGCGGCAGGTTTTAGGGTGCTTAACAATTTCAAATGCGCCGCATCTTTTCCACCCCAAACCTCAATGGCAACCGGTAAAAATATCTGGCTGCCAATATTTCGCATACAATTTAAGGTGACCGTATGCAGGCTCACCGGCGATTTAAATAACATATATAGCGACAGATCCTTTTGCGAGGCTACCCATTTACCGTTGCCAAAGTTGGTGCCGCCAAGGTCTTTGTCTACCAGGGTTTTTGCGCCTTCGCCGCTGTATTTTTCGTTCGGACCAGCTATAAAACTGATGCTATCGGGGGTAAAACTGCTTTTAAAAAAATTAGCCTGCACCACATCGCTGCCCAGCCAGCCCGGTTTATAGGCTTTTGCTTTGATTGAAGTATTTTTAGCGATCATTACGCCCGGTTTAAACAAGGGAGATTTAACACTATCCGGATTAGTCCCATCCGTGGTATAGCGGATATCCACCCCTTTTATCGGGTGCACCAGTTCCAGCGTCATAGGTTTAGTAAATACAAAGCTGGCATTTTTAACCTGCGGGTCGTTTAGTTTAATGGGCTTACCATCGTCCTTAAAGCCTTTTATAAACTCGATATTTTTATTCTTTTTCTGCAGATCAGCAATCTCCGCATCCGGTAAGCCGCTATCCCACAAAGCAATTTTGGTTAAGCTTTTTAACGAACTGATTTGCTTAATAGCGTCGGCATTCAACTTATCACCCGCAAGCGAAAGGTTTCGTAAATACTTAAGTGATGATAATTCCTTTATGGTGCTTCCGGTAACATCCGAAAAATTTAAGTTGAGCGAACGCAGATTTTCAAACCGGGCGATTGTTTTTAACTCCGCATCGGTTACGGGCATCTTGTTCAAATCGAGCGCTACTAGTTGTGTTTTGATTGCCCCAAGCTCTTCAAGCACTTTAGGCTGATAGCTCTTTTTATTATAGATATTAACACCCAGCGCAGGCGATCCCTGCGCTATGGGATAAACAGCCCGGTAATTGTTGTTGAGCTTTTTGATGAGCTTGTCATCTGCGGCAGCAAAATCAAAAACCTCTTCGGTTTCCTCGGCAGGTTTTAAAAACGTAGCGGCAACCATTCGTAGTGAATCGTCAGCAGGCAGGTCAATTACCTTCTTTTTAAATTCAGCATTACTTTTTATCCATTGGTAAAGCAGCTTTTGCTCTTCAGCAGTTAACTGGGGCTTCCCGGCAGGCGGCATGTGCTTTTTTTCATCTTCGGGCATGTGGATACGTTCCAGCAGCAAACTTATGTTCGGCTGCCCGGGAACAAACAATTTACCGTCCTTCCCTCCTTTTAGCATCGATTTTTCGTCTATCAACGCCAAACCGCCTTTGGTTTTGTCGGCATTATGGCAACCGTTGCATTTACTTTGAAATACCGGTTCAACCACATCATCAAACACCAACGCCTTATCAATCGGCACCTTATTTTTTTCGGGATGCCATACCGGAGCCAGTACGTAGTTATCGCCATGGGTAATATCAGCGCCAAAATGACCGGCAATCACGAGACATAAAATAATAGCGACAGCACCTGAACGGGCAATCTTAGGTTTATACCAAACGGAGTTGCGGCTCCAATAAATGGCCGTTGATATAAATACAACGCTCACCCCAAACCATTTATGCCATATTAAGGTATCACCGTCGTAGCCCGGTTCTTTGGATAAAAACAGGCCCATAATTACGGTGAAGGCGGCCAGTAATGCCCCTGCCAGCAACAGGTAGCCACTAAGTTCCTGGTACACTTTTTCCTGGCTTACCCTGGGGTTAAACCTGAAAAACTCCATCAGCGCAACTACCAGTAATATTACTATAGGGAAATGGATGATCAGCGGGTGCATGCGGCCGACGGGCTGCAGCCATTGTGGTATAACAATATGATCTCCAAGTAAAATTAAAAAGACAATAAATATGTTGAGTGCAAAGAGTAAGTTCTCTGCATAAGCCTTGTAACTGCTTTTTATCATCTAATCAATTAGTTTTATTGGTAACCAAACCCTATTTGTCATTTCGACCGTAGGGAGAAATCTTATACACCTGTCCTCGACTGCAATGTAAGTCGGTCAGGTCTGGCCGAAAAACACAACGCAGAAGTTTTCTCACTATCGTTCGAAATGACAATATTCTTTTCTTTTTAAACCCTTGTAAACTTATAAGGATACACCTTTCCCGATGCCCATTGGGCAACATACAAATTGCCGTCGGTATCAATACATACGTCGTGCGGGTTCTTGAATATAGGTTCCGCCTGTGCCATGGGTTGCAACAAACCGTTTTGGTAAACGGGTTCGGTGCCGCCGATGTTGGATACTACTTTATTATCCTTATCCAATATGGTTACAAACCCCGAATTTTCTTTGCCCAAATCAGGTGAACGCAGCACAGCAGCGTATAAATGATCGCCTTTTATAACCGGACGGCACACGCAGGCGCCGGGCAGTTTAATGATATCAATCAGTTTGCCATCCATACTAAAGCGTTTAAAGCAATTGCGGGTTCGGTCGGTTATCAGCAATACAGGAATTGGGTTTCGCCTGTCGATAAGTATGCCGTGGGCATTATCAAAATGCTCGTCACCTTCGCCGCGGCCGCCCCAAAAGTTTATCAGTTTCCCATTTTTATCGTAATGCATGGTGTATTGAGCGCCGTAGCCGTCGGCAATAAAAATATCGCCATTTGTATCAATGGTCGTTTCCGTCGGCACAAACTCCTCTGCCTTTTTATACACACCGGTTTCCAGCGGCACATCAATGGTGAGCAGTATGCGACCGTCCATCGTGGTTTTATACACCTGGTGTTTTACCGTATCGGTTATAAAAAGAAACTCGGTGCCGTTTTCATTCACCAAAGTAAGCCCGTGCGCGCCGGGGAAATCATGGCCCCAGGTATCAAGCAGTTTGCCCGATTTGTTATAAATGAGCACGTTGTTTTTGGTCTCGTTGGTGAGCAGCAAAATCCGCCCTTTTGAGTCCTGCACCATTTCGTGACAGTCGTTCACCGGGTTTTTTATCGGGTCGGCTTTGCTCCAGGCCTTATCCATTCGGTAGCGCATATTTCCATGGCCATAAATAGGCCCGTTGTCTTTCGCCAGCAGATCTTTTGCAATAAAGAAACTTGCTGTAAAAATGGTGCCTTGTTTGATGAATTTTCTTCTTTCCATTGTTTTTGGGGATTACACCGATTATTTTATGATTTCACCGATTTTATTGTTGTCTGAACCTTGATTAAAGGATTTTGAGATTAGCTTGATTTGCCTTATATATTAGGCTGCTCAATCAAGTTAATCCTAAAATCAGGCGAATCATGGTTCAGACCAGTATTCCTTTCACCACATTCCCTGCCACATCGGTTAGCCTGTATCGCCGTCCCTGGCTTTTAAAGGTTAATTTTTTATGGTCGATGCCTAATTGATTTAATACCGTTGCATGAAAATCATGCACATGCACCGGGTCTTTAATGATGTTATAGCCAAACTCATCCGATTCGCCGTAAACCATACCCGGTTTTATGCCGCCACCCGCCATCCAGATACTAAAGCAGCGCGGATGATGATCGCGACCGTAATTGTCTTTTAACAATTTGCCCTGGCTGTAATTGGTGCGTCCAAATTCGCCGCCCCATATTACCAGTGTTTCATCCAACAGACCGCGTTGTTTTAAGTCGGTAACCAGCGCTGCCGACGCCTGGTCGACGTCCTTAGCCTGGCCGGCCATTTCCTGCGGCAGGTTACTGTGCTGGTCCCAGCCCTGGTGGTAAAGCTGCACAAAGCGAACGCCATTTTCCGACAGTTTTCGCGCCAGCAAACAGTTTGCGGCATAGGTGCCGGGCACTAAACAATCCGGCCCGTACATTTTCACAATATCATCGGGCTCCCGGGATACATCCATAATTTCGGGAACAGCCGATTGCATGCGATAAGCCATTTCGTACTGTTGTATTTTGGTGGTAATCTCGGGGTCGCCAAATTCTTTATAGGATATCTCATTCAGCTCGGCCACTTTATCCAGCATTTTGCGGCGGTCGCGGCGGTCGATGCCGTCCTGGTCGTTTAAGTACAGTACAGGGTTTTCGCCACTACTAAACTGAACGCCCTGGTGTATCGAATCTAAAAATCCATTACTCCAAAGTTTTGAATATACACCTTGTCCGTTTCCCTTTCCTTTAGAAAGCAAAACAGTAAAAGCGGGCAGGTTTTTGTTCTCGCTGCCAAGTCCATAACTCACCCAGGAGCCCATACTTGGCCGGTTGCCTTGCTGTGCGCCGGTCTGGAAAAAGGTTAATGCCGGGTCGTGGTTAATGGCCTCCGTGAACATCGACCTGATAATGCATATATCATCTGCAATTTTGCCAATATGCGGAAACATGTCGCTTATCCACGCTTTTGATTGCCCGTATTGTTTAAAATCGTAAAACGACCCAATCAAAGGGAAGGACTTTTGCTGCGCCGTCATCCCTGTCAAAATCTGGTTGCCTCGGACAGATGGCGGCAACTCCTGCCCCATCATCTCCCTTAATTTAGGCTTGTAATCAAACGACTCCAGTTGCGAAGGTGCGCCATCCTGGAAAAGGTAAATAACTCTTTTTGCTTTCGGTGCAAAATTGGGCAAACCGGCTATAAAATCGGCATCGCTATCCGAGCCAATCCCGCTGAAAAGATCAGGCACAAGCAGCGAACCAAGCGCCACACTACCGATGCCCAAACTCAATCTCGACAAAAAACGGCGCCTGTTAATATTGAGCCGTTGCTCCAAAATGTCTTTTTCTATACTCATCAGGTCTTTGTTATAGCTTCTTCCAAATTGTAAATCGCATCAACTGTTTTCATCATCGCGGCCAAGGTAACTTTATCCACGTTTTCCGGAATCGGGTATTCCCCCACACTTAACACTTTTGCTGCTGTTTTTTTATCCATCTCCTTCAACTCATCATTGTAAAAGGCATTTAATATGGCCGATTCTTTTTCGGTAGGCTTCCGGCAAATAATCAGGCGGAACGCCTTTTGTATTTTACTGTTGGTGCTGCTATTATCCTGCAAAAGCTTTGCAGCCAAAACGCGCGCCGCCTCCAGCACTGTTGGGTCATTTTCCATCAGCAGGGCCTGTAGTGGGGTATTTGTCCTCAACCGCCGTACTTCGCATTGGTCGCGGTTGCTGGCATCAAAAATGGCCATTTCAACAGGTGGCACAGTGCGTTTTATAAGCGTATACATGCCACGGCGGTACAGGTTGGGGCCATGCATCTGCCGGTAATTAGCCAATATACCCCTGCCTGATGTTGCGTTTTCCCATAAGCCCGGCGGCTGATAGGGGTTTACACTCGGCCCGCCAATACTATGGGTTAATAATCCGCTGCTGGCCAGCACCATATCCCTTACAAACTCCGCAGGCAATCTCGAACGCGGACCATGCGATAAATAGGTATTATCCGGGTCGGTCTTTAGTTTTTCAGCGCTGATGACTGCCGATTGCCGGTACGTTGCCGACATGACAATTTGTTTTACCAGCCGTTTCATATCCCAGCCATGATCCATAAAATCAACCGCGAGCCAATCCAGCAGTTCGGGATGCGATGGTAAATTGCCTTGCATGCCAAAATCCTCGGAAGTTTTTACGATGCCTCTCCCAAAAAATTCCTGCCAGGTTTGGTTAACGAATGCCCTTGCGGTTAGCGGGTTGTTGCGGTTAAACAACCACTCGGCCAATCCCAGCCTGTTTTTTGGGTAACTATTATCGAAAGGTAAGATGCTTTTTGGTGTGCCGGGTTGCACTTCGTCGCCGTGAGTATCGTAATTGCCGCGTTTTAAAATATAGGTTTTGCGATAAGCTTCGCTATCGCCCATTACCGAAACAATAAGCTTGCCGGTATCCTGCTTGTTCACAAATTTCAGTATCCCTTTAACATCTTCATTAGTAACCTGCATCAGCGGCCTTTTGGCGTATGTTTCCGGGCCGCCAACGGTCGACTGAATCCCCGGCTCCTTAACCTGGTTAAAAAATGCAAAAAGCGAGTAATATTCCTTCTGCGAAAAAGGGTCGTATTTATGGTCGTGGCAGTGGGCGCATTCAATGGTAACACCCAAAAGTGCTTTACCAAAGGTATTGGTACGGTCGGTAACATAGGCAACACGGTATTCCTCGTTAATTACGCCGCCCTCTTCGGTAATTTTATGGTTGCGGTTAAACCCGGTGGCCAGCAACTGTTCTTTGGTGGCGTTTGGAATCAGGTCACCGGCCAGTTGCCAGCTCACAAATTTATTGTAAGGCAGGTTTTCGTTGTAGGCATGGATCACCCAATCGCGCCAGGGCCATTGCGTGCGGTAGTTATCGTCCTGGTAACCGTGCGAATCAGCATAACGCGATACATCCATCCAATGCAGCGCCATTTTTTCGCCATAAGCCGGGTTTTTCATCAGCTCGTCAACAATCTTTTCGTAAGCGTTGGGGCTTTTATCAGCTAAAAACCTGTCCATCACATCAAGGGTTGGTGGCAAACCGGTAAGGTCAAAACTGACGCGCTTTAACAGGCGTTCTTTATCAGCTTCGGGGTTTGGCGTAAGGCCATATTGTTCCTGTTTATGCAGGATAAAATTATCTACCTGGTTTTTAGGCCATGCTTTGTCTTTAACCTCCGGGACAGGCGGCGCTTTCGGCGCCACAAACGCCCAGTGTTTCTCAAATTTGGCGCCTTGTTTTATCCATTTCCTGATGAGGTCAACTTCATGCGGTGTCAGCCTTTTCAGGTTTGAATTAACCGGCGGCATCATTTCTGCGGTGTCATCAGTAGATACCCGTCTGAACAACTCCGACATCGCCGGACTCCCCGGAACCAAAACATGCGCATTGGGATCATCCTTTAATGCTTTGAAGGCGCTTTCGGGCATGTCCAGTCGTAAACCAGCCTGTCTTTTGCTGGCATCGGGTCCGTGGCATTTATAACACTTATCTGATAGAATGGGGCGGATGTTAAAGTTGTAACTCACCGTATCAGGCATTTGCTCATCAATGCTCGCCGCCTGGTGATGGCAAGCCTGCAGTATGCACAAAGCACATCCCGCAAACACAAGCCATAATAAATACAACTTTAGCCTCATAAAAATAGAAATGGTCAGTATAAACCGGTTTATAATAAAGTTAAAATTAAGTAATAAAACATTAATTAAACAGCAATTATTTTTTAAACAAGTTTTTTACAGATGCCCGGAACATATTACGCCAAAAGATTATTTTTGATGATCAACTACTTAAATTTATATGAGTAACCTAAACGAAAATAATGACGAGCTTCCGTTAAGCGACGATCCGGAAGAAAACCTGCGAATGGAAAACGAATTGCTGAAGCTAAAAATGCAAGCCGAACTGGGTAGCCGATCGTACACCGCCCCGGATATCGATCCGGAAATTGAAAATGAATTTCTGAAAAACGTATTGGCGTTTGAACAAAACTACGCCAAATCGAAACAGGTAAAGGTGTACGATTTACTTGGACGACCTGATTATAAAAAAGCGGAAGATCTGCCCGATCTATTATTGGAGGAAGCGCTTGACGACCTGATAGACCTGCTGTCCGAAAAAAATATTGCTGTTGATTTTGACGAAGAGATTGCCCCACGCACGCGCTACATTTTCATCACTGAGGAATTGTTTGAAGAGGAGATGGACGATTTTACGATGCCCGGAATGATCTGTCATTTTGATTATGAAGAATTTCATCCAAACCACAAAAAAGATATTGAAAGGCGAGCTCTGGACTTTATAACGGGTTGGTTTAACAAAAGCCTGGATGAAAAAAGCCCGGAACTTGGCGATGGTTTTATCCAGCCCGATGGAAAGCTATTAAGTAAAGAAGCTGTAGTTGCACGCATAAAACGCATTTTTGAAAGATGCACTGCCTTTACCGATGAAAAGTATGAGTTTTTTGATATTGGTTTTCAATTAGATGGGCCAACCGGGATGGGACACGCCGAGGGTGGCGTTAAATACCTTGCCCTTTTAGATACTGGCGAAACTATACCCATAGGCGGTGCATTTAAACTTTATATGTCGCTTGATTACGGCTGGTGGAATATCGTTCACATTGTTTTTCCGGGTTTTCAGTATCCGCAAAGTTAAATACCGGCAATTATTTTTGGCTGAAGCGATGATTTTTTTCATATTGCGGAATAAACTTTTCTACTTAAAAGCTGTCCGATTGTACATAACAAATCAACATTATTATGAAAAAGATCCTCCCTTTAGCAATTCTGATTTTTTCTTTTAGCTGTGCCTTTGCACAAAGGCCATTGTACAGGTATTATAACCAAAAAATCAAAAAACACTATTACACAACTGATTTTAGCGAGTTTCGCGATGGCACCCGCGATGTGCGGGCCGAGGGTGTTTCCTGCAAGGTTTTTGCCGCCGGAACCCGGGAACCGGGATTGACACCCGTTTGGCGCTTATTAAACGCACAAACCGGCGACCATTATTACACCACTGCAAAGTACGTTCCCGGCCGCGACTTGCGTGGTTATACTTACGAGGGGGTTGCTTTTTATGTCTTCAGGTATAAGGTACCCGGCAGCGTTGCGTTACTGGAGTATTATAGTCCATCGCAAGCTGACCATTTTTATACCACCGACCGAAATGAGTTAGGCCCTGGTTCCGAAGGATATGTTTTTAACACTCCCATCGGCTTTGTATATCCAAAGTAAAAACCGGTGCAGCTTATAAAAACACATCATCCATCAGAATAAATTAAATAGTTAATTTTGATGGATGATGAATAATGCAGTTGGCAGCAACCTTACCATTTACCCGATAAGTGAAGGCGCCGTCAGCATTGAATTTGGCAACATTATTGACGAGGGCATTTCGCAGCAAATCAACAGGTTTAACCTGTTGTTGTCCGAAAAATCATTTGCAGGCATGTACCAAACGGTACCTGCCTATACATCTCTCACCATATTTTATCATCCGGCAGTTACTATTAAAAGTGGGCTGCCGGGTAATTATTGCTTCGATAAAGTTTGCAACTATCTGCGGCAATTAAACAGCGAAGTTTCTCCAGCATCAACTATTCCCGAAGGCGAACTGGTGTACATCCCGGTTTATTATGGCGGCAAAACAGGGCCCGATCTTGATTTTGTGGCTACATATCATCAAATTACTACCGAAGAAGTGATCAGGTTGCATAGTTCGGCTGTCTATAAAGTTTATATGATGGGTTTTATCCCCGGTTTTGCCTACCTGGGCGGGCTGAATGATCTACTGGAAACGCCGCGCAAAACCACGCCGGTAAAAGTACCCGCCGGGTCTGTGGGAATAGCCGGCAAACAAACCGGTGTTTATCCGCTTGCGGTACCGGGCGGCTGGCAAATCATCGGGCAAAGCCCCGTCGAACTGTTTAATGCCGCAAAGGAACAACCGGCCCTTTTGAAGGCGGGCGACAGGGTAAAATTTGAAGCCATCAGTCTGAATGATTTTGAAAACTATCGCCGAAGATGAAGATCAGGATCATAAAACCGGGCTTACTGACAACCATACAGGACATGGGGCGGGTTAACCACCTGGCACAGGCGGTGCCTTTTTCCGGCGCTATGGACAAATTATCGGCACGGATAGCGAACCTGGCTGTGGGGAATGATACCGGCCATGCGACAATAGAATTTACCCAAAGCGGGGCGGCATTTGTTACCGAAAGCGATATGCTCCTGGCATTTTCCGGCGACGGCGCCTGGCTTAGAACCAGCGAAACCAGGCTTCCGGCAGACCGGCCCATTTTTGTGCCATCGGGCACCGAACTCTATCTTGAAAACAACAAATTGGGTAATTGTTCCTATCTCGCCGTGGCAGGTGGCTGGGATGTTCCGGAAGTGTTGGGCAGCCGGAGTACCTATATTACCGCGAATTTTGGTGATTTTAATGGCCGTTGCCTCCGGGAAAATGACGAACTCCCCAATACGGAACTATCAACCTCAACCAGCCGGTCGTTGTTAACGCAGTTAAAGGGTGATTCCATCAGGTACCCGAATTGGAGCATTGCGCGGGAGCTGTTTTTACCTGCTGACCGCAAAACTATCCGTGTAATGAAAGGGAGGGAATTTGATTGGTTTGATGCTGCCGCCGGAATATTTTTGGAAAGCTACACTATAAGCCACAACAGCAACCGGATGGGGTATCATTTGCAGGGCCCGCAAATAACCCGTGCCCTGCCGGACGAATTGCTATCCACAGCCGTGTGCCCCGGCACCATACAGGTTACCAATAACGGCGACCTGATTATGCTGATGGCCGATTGTCAAACTACCGGAGGCTATCCGCGCATTGCACAGGTGGCGGCCGTTGATTTGCCTTTGTGCGCCCAGCTAAAACCCGGCGATGCTATCCGCTTTAAGGAGATCAGCTGGAAAACAGCCGAAAAACTTTATATTCAACAACAGCATGATCTGTATAAATTAGCACTGGCGATAGCCCGGAAATATGATTAAATTTAAAAATCAATTAAATAAGAAACATGCCATCCATTGATTTAAGCTGCGATATGGGCGAAGCCTTTGGCAATTATACCATGCCGAATGACGAAGCTTTGCTTGATTATATTTCGTCCGCAAGTATTGCCTGTGGTTTTCATGCAGGAGACCCTGCCGTGATGCAAAATACCGTGGCTGCTGCTATAAAAAAGGGCGTTGCCATTGGCGCACATCCCGGCCTTCCGGACCTGCAGGGTTTTGGTCGCCGCGAAATGCAGATTTCACCAAAAGAGGCCTATCAAATGGTGCTTTACCAAATAGGTGCTTTGTATGCATTTGTAAAGGCAGCAGGCGGCAGATTAAATCATGTAAAGGCACATGGAGCGCTCTACAACATGGCGGGGCGCGACCCTGCATTGGCAAGGGCCATAGTTGATGCCGTGCATGATTTTGATCCGGGTTTAATTTTGTTTGCCCTGGCAGGGAGCGAAATGGTAGTGGCCGCAAAGAAAACCGGCCTTGCATATGCTTCGGAGGTATTTGCCGATCGTACCTACCAGGACGATGGCTCTTTAACGCCCCGCACCCGCCCGGATGCTCTGATAACTGACGAGGAGCAATCTTTAAAACAGGTATTAATGATGGTAAACCAACAACAGGTAATATCGTCCAGTAAAAAAACTATCACCCTGAAAGCTGATACGCTTTGCCTGCATGGCGATGGTAGCCACGCAGTTGAATTTGCCAAAACCATTCATAAAACCCTGGTTGATGAGGGCGTAGCCATTAAAGCACCCTCCAGGTTCTGAAAATTGCAGTTCCGGTTTTTTGGGTTTTTAGGAAATTTAATTGAGCACTGTGGGCTTTTGGGCCTGTAGTATTTCTTTCAATTTTGCAAATGAATTATATGGGCCAATGGTTAGCGTAGCGTTAACTATCCATGATGGTATGCTTCCGCCGGGGTCAACACTAAAAGTATAATCAACCTTCAGTTTATTATTTGCGCCCTGGGTTACCTTCCACGTTGCCAGCGAGTAGGGTACACGTATGTATTCTTTTTCCTTTGGCAGATAATCAGGCAGGCTTTTGGCCTGGATATTTAAAACATCGCCAATAGGGTTGATGGTAAGCTCAATTACCAGATCGCGGTCCTTAATGGGCCACGGCAAATGCGATTGTGTGTAATAAATTATATTTTGAGGCGTCACCATTTTTAAAATGGTCGACTTTTTATTGGAGTATACCCAACTGTTGTAGTCGGCTATGTTTTGGAGCATATTGATGAGCTGCATTTTGGTGGCATCCAGTTCGCATACAACCCGCAACTCTCTGATATTCCCTTTGGCTGCCTTACGGGTAAACACCTGGATACCATTTTCATCTTTCTTCAGATCCCACTTACCTTGAGCAATCCCTGTGGATAATCCCACAAGAAACATTCCGGCAAGTAATAGCATCTTTTTCACAAACATTTTTATAGGGGTATTAACTTACAACATGAAAAGCTTTCTGTTGTTTAAATAATTAAAACTATTGACTTCTCGTTAAATTAAACTGAGATTTTTTAAAAAGCGTATAAGCAAGCTGATTTTTTTGCCACCATAAAAAAACCGGCAGTTTTTGATTACTGCCGGTGCACAAATTACATTATTATTTTCAATTGGCTGTAAAGCCTTTATCAAGTTATAAAGTGATAATCATCATATTTTCCAATCGCTTTTCATAGACTAAGCAAACCCAGGTTAAGCTGATTTTTCACCCAACGAAAACCAATTTCCTGAATCATCCTTAAAAAGTGCTTCAAAGCCATAAAATTCCTTTGTTGGCGCTTTGGTAAATTCCACGCCTTTGGCTTTCAGCTCTTCGTAAGTAACCAGCAAATTGTCGCATTCAAACACGCCGAAACCAAAGGTGCCTTTGCTTACAAGGTTCCGCATCTGTTCTGCCGCCTCCTTTGTAAACATCATCCCTTCGTCTATCGACATTAAGGATATCTCCAGTTCGGGCTGTTCTGGCGGACAAACAGTTAACCAACGCATCCCCGGGCCCATCGGCGCATCGGTATTTACATTAAAGCCAAGTTTATTTACGTAAAACTCATAGGCACTGTCCTGGTTCAGGACAAATACGCTCACGTGGTTCATTCTTGTTATCATTTTCTTATTTGGTTTGATGAATCAAAAATGATGAGTTATTTACCGGCGAACTTCTCGAAAATTGCTTTTTTGACCGGACGGCAATATCAACCAAAATCAAACCCAGCCTTTTTTTTCTGCAAAACAGTTTGGGATAAATTTTAGCGGCGCCTGCGCCATTGCAGCTGCTTTTTGCTGTTGTTTCAGTTGGTAGGCCGATGGGGTTTGCCCTGTAGTTCGTTTAAACAGGCCGGTAAAGGAGCTCACACTTTCAAAACCAACGGCATAACAAACCTGTGCAGCCGCCATTCCCGTGGATAAAAGTTGCTTTGCCTTTTCAATCCTGGTAAAGGAAAGGTACTGGTGTGGTGTTTTATTGTATACACTCCTGAACAGCCTGATGAAATGAAATTTGGAGAAAAAAGCTTCGTCGGCGATATTATCGAGGTCTATCTTCTCGGCAAAGTTTTTATCAATAAATAGCCTGGCGCTTACAATGCGTTTGTACAGGTAAACTTTGGGATATTGTTCTTCAGCAGCCATTATTGGTATCAAAACGCTAACATCATATTACTCAAACTTTTTCCCCTCGGTAATGCCTTTCCAGTTGTCCGATCTGAAGGGGCCAACCGGGAAGCCTTCTACGTTAAACAAGTTCGCCTCGATAGGGGCATCGGTCCAGGCGTACCTTACAGCAACGGGTTGTGTTACCTGGCTGCACCAAACTTTAACCTTATTGCCATCAACAACTGATGCCTGGGCGTAGTAAAATTTATGGTCGGGCCCGGCCAGTTCAAATCCTTTGATGTAGCCATATTTGTCTTTCGCCATTAAGCCCTTGTCGGCATTAGCAAAACTCACCACCGCATAACCGTCTTTAAATTCCGACGACTTATACAGCGGGCTTTCGGGAAATCCGCTTAAATGATAAACCAATGTAAGCGCCTTGTCGGCAAGCCTTAAACCTACGTCGGCTTTATCGCGCGGGTGAATGTTGAAGGCGTCGCCAATATCTGTAGTTATGGACATACCTGTATTGGGCAATTGCAGGGCCATGGTTTGGGCTTCTCTTAACTCGGCCCAGCCGCTGCCGGCATTACTATCCTGCGATCCGCCGAACGACGCCAGTTGTACAAAAAGAAATGGAAAATCTTTTTTCCATTTGCTGCGCCAGTCGGTGATGAGTAATGGAAATGTAGTGCGGTATTGAAATGCTTTGTCCTGGTTCGATTCGCCCTGGTACCATATCACACCGGCTATGCCGTATGGCACCAAAGGGTTAATCATGGAATTATAAAGAGTGTATGCGGTGTTATTAGGCAAATAATCAAAATGATAGGGTTTGCTGATATCGGGCATGGTGCGCCAGTTGTTATCGGCCAGGTTGATTATGGTGTCCTGGAAACGGATGTTAAGATCGTTCATCCCGGTACCCACGAGGCCCATGCCAAACCATGAAGGATTTTTTTGGCGCGATTGCAGATCGATCAAAAAGCTATTGTCGCCGGCTCTCCAGGTACCTGTGGGCACCTCCACTTGAAAATTACCTGATAAGGCCCCATTTTTGATTAATTTTCCATTGATATATATAGACATGTCGGCATCGGTTTGTCCTAAACTTAACGTTGACTTGCGTAATGCGTAGGAACTATCCAATTTTACGGTGCGTTGCATAAAACCCTGTCCGCGATAGGAATACAGCTTGCCCATCCACTCCCATGCACCCGGCGCGCTGCCTTTTTGCCAGTCGTTAAAAAAAGACGCGGGCTGACCGGCAAGTTGTTCGGGGGTGTAGTTAACTACCTCCTTTTTTCCGTAGGAGTAATCTTTCAGTTGTTTATCAACGCGTTGTTTCAAACCGTCCCAGGTATCGGGCAGGGTTTTAGCCGCGTCTCCCAATTCGGGCGAAGCTAACAGCGCTTCTTTGCTGATCCAGTCTTCGGCCAGGGTGCCACCCCAGTTGCTGTAAATCAGCCCTACCGTAACATGCAGTTGTTTTGATAACTGTTTTGCAAAAAAATAGCCTACGGCGGTAAAATCGCCAACTGTATTGGTGTCAGCTTTTATCCACTGCCCATCGGATAAATCTTTTTCGGGCGTCAGGCTCATTTTATCCGGTACATGAAACTGGCGGATAGGCTGCTGCGCGGCGTTGTTTTGCTCAAATTTGTACCCCAAAGCATTTTTCAGCTGAAACTCCATATTCGACTGGCCTCCGCAGATCCAAACTTCACCAATCATTACGTCCGTATAAGTCAGGTCATCTTTCCCCGAAACAACATTCATCATATAGGGGCCACCTTCGGACATCGGTTGTAATATGGCTTTCCAGTAACCTTGTTCATCGGCTTTAACGGTGATATCCTGCCCGTTGATAATAACGGTAACCTTAGCTTTTTTTTCAGCCCAGCCCCAAACCGGTATTTCCTGGTTTCGCTGCAATACCATGTGGCTGCCAAACAGCTTTGCAGTGGTGAGTTGCGCCTGGCTGTGCAGCAACAGGAAGGTCAAAAAAAATGTAAAACACAAGGCTCTCATATAGTTCAATTTTTCGGATTACCGACCGGCTTTTAAGGGTTAAACCAGTTCAGTTAAATTATGGGTTAATTTAGCCAAATTAACGATTTTTTATCATAAATATATGTTTGTTGCAGCAACTTTACAATAGTATCGGCCACCGCAACAGGCCTGTTTTGGCGCCCATAATTCCCTGTCGCTTTTCAATAATTATTATTTATATTTAATTAAAAAGATATAATATTTACTAACTATTATTTTCTCGGCCTGCTGAACAATTTTTCGGATTTCTACGTTAAAATGGTAGCTTTACTATCGTTTACCTGCGATGTATAGAATTTTATTGCTGCCATATTTTTGGCGCTGCGGATTATCGGGCAACCTGTATATCAGATTGTTCGTTAATCATTAAAAGTTTGTTGTGCATTTAAAAACCGCTATGGTTTTATGAAAAACCGTTTACTGATATTGTTTTTTTTGCTTCTTTCGTCGCGGGGGTTTGCACAGTGCACATTAAATGTAACGTTATCGCAATCGTCACCCACTATTTGTTCGGGATATAGTGTAACCATAACCGCAACCCCTTCAGGCGGAAAAGGGCCATATTCATACGTGTGGACCACCGGCGAAACCACCCAATCTATCAATGTTAACAAAGCGGGCACCTATTCCGTTTCGGTAAGCGACAAAACGCCCGGCTGCCAGCCTGTAAAAAAAAGCGTTGATATTGTAGTCTCCGTTACGCCTAATGCGCCTACGGCTAAAAGCGTGATAGTTTGTCAAAACACGTCGGCTACACTGGTTGCTACTGCACCTGGTGGCACTTACCAATGGTATGACGCGGCTACCGGCGGCAACTTTTTAGCAAGTGGCGATACTTATGTAACGAAACCCATTACTACCAATACTGTTTTTTTTGTTCAAACTACCGTGGGCGGCTGTACCAGCCCGAGGGCGCCGGTTTTTTGTACTTTAGCCCTCAGGCCCACCGTTACCGGCACCCCAATATGCTCGGGCAATGCCGCTGTGTTAACCGCCAGCGGCGGCGATACCTACACCTGGTATGGCGTGCCTAACGGTGGTACAATTTTAGGCACCGGCAGTTCATTTACCACGCCAATATTAAATAATTCGCAAACATTTTATGTAGCTGCAACTACCAACGGTTGTACCACCGCCCGGACACCTTATACCGTACAGGTGACCTCAACGCCCCAAGCACCCACAGCGCCCAACGTATCGGTTTGTTCGGGCACATCGGCTAACCTGCATGCTACCGCGCCTGCCGGAGTATTTAACTGGTACAATACCGCCGTGGGCGGCGTGCCCCTCATTTCGAGCCCCGATTACACTACGCCACCCCTCACTACAAATAAGGTTTATTACGTTAACACCGAGATAAACGGCTGCGAAAGCACCCGCGTTAAAGTAGTAGTAACGGTAACGCCCCCGCCTGCGGCACCATTAACCCAGAATTATACTACTTGTTATCAAAGCAGCATTACTTTAACGGGAAAAGGTTCGGCAGGCGGCACCTACCAATGGTATGATGCAGCCAGCGGGGGTAATTTGCTGGCTACCGGCCCTACCTTTACAACGCCTGTTTTAAGCGCATCCACCGTTTATTACATACAGTCAAACAACGGGGGATGCACAAGCCCACGGTCACCGGTAAACGTGCAGGTTTTACAGCAGCTTCCGGCGCCCACAGCTTCAGGCGCCATCATTTGTTCAGGTTCTTCAACAACATTAACGGCAACGTCATCCGGCGGTACTTACCAATGGTATGATGCAGCTGTCGGCGGTAATTTCCTGGCTGGCGGCTCCAGTTTTACCACGCCGGCTTTAAAAACAACTACAACGTATTACGTTCAAAATAAAATAAACGGATGCTTCAGCCCGCGTGCATCGGTTATGGTACAAGTACTGGCAGCAGTACCCGCACCCACTGCGCCAGGTGTGGCAGCCTGTTCGGGCAACCCAACCGCGCTTACCGCCTCGGGCTCGGCTGGCGGCTATGCCTGGTACAGCACACCAACAGGAGGCGTTGCACTATCCACAGCCCAGGTTTATGTTACGCCGCCATTGGCTGCTACAACTACCTATTATGTAGAAGCAACCACAAGTACCTGCTCAAGCGCACGGGTGCCGGTTAAGGTGACTGTTACCCCTACGCCTGCTGCACCGACGGTGAATCCCATATCAGTTTGTCCCAATACTTCGGGGACGCTAACGGCAGTTGGGGGCGGCGGCGTTATAAAATGGTACGATGCCGCAACCGGCGGCAATTTGCTAGCTACAGGTACTACCTACAAAACACCGGTATTAAACACAGCCACCACATATTATGCCGAAGGTGTATCCGGGCAGTGTACCAGTACACGCACGGCCGTAACAGTAAGTATTGCCATTATATACGACCCGCAGTTTCAATATCCCTCGGGAACGTTTTGCGCAGGTGGAGCCAACCCAACGCCGGTAATTAATAATCCCAACGGCGGCACATTTAGCGCCTCGCCCGCCGGATTGGTTTTTGTAAGCACCACAACAGGCCAAATTAATATAGCGGCGAGTATCCCCGGTACATACACTATTTCCTTTGCGGGCAATGGCAGTTGCTCGGGGGTTACAACGGCAAAAATATCCATCGTTATTACAACAAATGCCAGCTTCTCCTACAACGGCCCGTATTGCCAGGGAGGCGCCAACCCGTTGCCCACTTTTTTGCCGGGAAACACTGCAGGTACTTTTAGCTCAAGCCCGGCCGGGTTGGTTTTTGTAAATACGAGTAGCGGCGAAATAGACTTGAGTAAAAGCAAACCAGGAACGTATACCATAACCAATACCATAAACGCCAGCGGCGGATGCCCGGCCAGCGTTGCCACCAATACGGTTACCATTGATGCCGGCGCAACCGTTAATGCAGGCCCCGATCAAACGGTGGCAATCGGTACGCCGGTTCAATTAGCAGGTGTGATAACGGGCAGCGTAACCACCGGCAAATGGTCGGGTGGCAAAGGTTCTTTTTCAAACCCAGCCCTTACCAATGCTGTTTACACACCAGGCCCCGGTGAAACTACTGCTACGCTAACCCTTACCTCTGCAAACCCGCCCGGCCCCTGCGGACCGCAAACAGACAAAATTACAATCACTTTTGTTGCGCAGCCCGCGGCGCCAACCGCAAAAAGCGCTTTTGATTGCTCGGGAAGCAGCGCAACTTTATCGGCCTTAAGTCCCGGGGGGACCTATCAATGGTACGACGCAGCTGCCGGCGGCAACCTGCTGACAACCGGGCCTACTTACACCACACCCGCTCTTATTGCAAATGCCACTTATTACGTACAAACAACCATTAACGGCCTTACAAGCGCCAGGACAGCGGTTAACGTAACCATAAACCCGGTTCCGGTTGCTCCGATTGCACCGGGCACCCAAATTTGCACGGGGAGCCCAGTTACGTTAACCGCGAGCGGATCAATTGGCAGCTACCAGTGGTATGATGCCGCAGTGGGTGGCAATCTGTTAGCTACTACGGCCAGCTACACTACGCCGGCGCTGGCCAGCAATGTGAGTTATTATGTGCAAGCCGTAAGCAATACCTGCACCAGCCCGCGAACAAAAGTGGACGTTGCCGTTACGCCGGTTCCGTTTGTCACCAGTGCGTCCACGGGGATTATATGTGGTGGCCAGCCACAAAATTATGCCATCACAGCCAACCTGGCCGCAGCTACTTTTATCTGGAGCCGGGCTAAAGTGGTTGGTATAACCAACCCTGCCGTAAATAATCAAAACACTTTCACCATTACCGAAATACTGATCAATAATACCGTTAATCCACTAAACGTTACCTATATTATTACCCCGATAATTGGCTCCTGTTCGGGGCCATCGTTTAAATATGTAGTTACGGTAAACCCTACGCCGGTGGTTACCAGCGCTAAAAAAGCTACTATTTGCAATGGAACCACCGATAATTACGCGGTTACCTTTAGTATCCCGGGCACTACCTTTAGCTGGGACCGTGCCGCGGTGGCGGGCATCAGCAACGTTGCCGTAACCGGGCAAACCGCAGGCATCATTAAAGAGGTTTTGTTTAACACCACCAACAGCCCTATTGACGTTACCTACACTTTTAACTACCAAACCAGCGAATGCGATGGCGTACCATTTAATTTGGTGATCACGGTAAATCCGCAGGCCCTGGTAACCAGCCCGACAAAGCAAACCGCTTGTACGGGTACGCCACAGGATTATGTTATCACATCGAACATCCCTTCGGCAACCTTTAGCTGGAGCCGTGCCGCTGTTTTTGGCATTTCCAATCCTGCTGTAAACAACAAGACATCGGGCACCATTACCGAGGCGTTGGTTAATACTACTTTGAGCCCTATTAATGTTATTTATGTAATTACCCCAATAGCAAACGGCTGTCCGGGTACCCCTTTTATTGATACCGCCGTGGTAAATCCCCAATTGGTAATACCGGTAGCCAACGGCAATTCCCCGGTGTGTTTAGGCAGTGCCATACATTTAACAACCCCTCCGGTAGTAAACGCTACTTACTCCTGGACCGGGCCCAACGGTTTTACATCCAGCCTGCAAAACCCCAACATACTCAATGCTACTGCGGCCGATGCAGGTGTATATACCATGACATTTAACGTTAAAGGTTGTAACAGCGTACCCGTTACCGTAGTGATAAATGTGAACGCGCCGCCGGTAGTAAACGCAGGCCCCGACCAGGTGGTTTGCCCCGCCAGCCCTACTATCACACTCGCCGGGAATGTATCCGGCGGTACCATAACAGGCATCTGGACGACTGCTGGCTCAGGTACCTTTTCGCCTTCCAGCAATGTTTTAAATGCGCAATATATCCCTTCTGCTGCTGATATGGCTGCCGGGTCGGTAAAACTAACGTTAACTTCAACCAGTAAAGACAATTGTAACGTCGCCACCGGAAGCATGAAGGTAACATTCGGCCCGTTGCCCGGAATCAATGCAGGCCCCGACCAGGCAAAATGCGCACAAGACCCAAATGTACAGCTCGCCGGCACCGTGATACCTTCCGGCGGTGGAACGTGGACTACTTCAGGTTCAGGGACGTTTAGCCCTTCAGCTACCCAACTCAACGCAGTTTATATTCCAAGCGTAGCTGATATAGCAGCAAATTCGGTTACCTTAACGCTTACGGCAACTACACCGGTTACTTGCTATATTCCAACTGCGTCTATGAACGTAAAATTCCTGCCTGCCTTTGTTCCTGTTGCTTCAAGCAACTCGCCTGTATGCGTTGGCAATACTTTGAATCTCACTACCGCAGCGGTAACCAACGGCGTTTATAATTGGACCGGCCCTAATGGCTTTACATCAAACGACCAAAATCCAAGTATAACAAATGTAACTGCTGCAAATGTGGGTACTTACACATTAACGGTTACCGTAAACGGCTGAACTACTTTGCCCGCGACTACTGTTGTCGGAGAGATTGATCCTCCTATCGTAAGCGCAGGCCCCGATCAACTGGTGTGTATTGCCGATCCATCTATATTCCTCAAGGGATCAGTAACCGGCGGTGCCTCAACCGGTATCTGGACTACCGCCGGCACAGGATCGTTTTCACCCTCGGCCACAACTATTAATGCCCAATATCTGCCTTCCAACGCCGATAAAATCGCTGGTTCGGTAATACTTACCTTAACATCAACCAACATTAATAATTGCAGCCAATTAAGTTCCACCATGACGGTTACCTTTGGCCCATTACCAGCTGTAAGCGCAGGTGTCGACCAACAAGTCTGCTCGCAAACTACAGGAGTTCAATTGGCTGGTTCGATAATTATAGCAGGCGGCGGAACCTGGAGCACATCGGGCACGGGAACTTTTAGTCCTTCGGCCAATCAATTGAACGCTACGTATGTTCCAAGCGCTGCTGATGCACAAAGCGGATTGGTTACCCTTACACTTACAGCGTCCAATCCGGGTGTTTGCTATATTCCATCGGATAACATGACGGTAAAATTCATCCCGCCGCCAATAGTTAGCGCCGGCGGAACGCGATATGTTCTAAAAGGCAATACCATCACCCTGATGCCTTCGGTAAGCGAAGATAACGTGCAATATTTGTGGACGCCAAATGTCGACATTAACGACCCCACAGCTAAAAATCCGGTTATAACGGGTGACATTAATCGCACCTACACCCTAACGGTTACCGATGTGCGCGGATGTATAGCCCAGGATACTGCGCGGGTAATTGTATCGCCACCCATAGTAATTGATAACACTTTTACGCCCAACGGCGACGGGATAAATGACTATTGGAACATTACCGGCCTGATTGCCTACATAAACGCCACGGTTGACATATTCGACAGGTACGGCCAAAAGGTATTTCATTCTATCGGGTACCCCAAACCCTGGGATGGCACCATCGGTAATAAGCGGCTGCCTGTCGGCGTTTACTATTACGTCATCAATACCAATTATAACGGGCAGGTGCTTTCGGGGTATGTCACAATTATCCGGTAGGGATGCTAACCAGTTGTGCCAGTTCTTCCCAGTTGTTAAGTGCTTCGTTAATCCCCATCATTCCGGCAAGCATAGTATAAACCTGCTGACGGTTTTTTCCGTTTTCACGCAGATGTTTTATGGAGGTTGCTCCTGCTGATTTCGAAAGCTTGACGCCGTTATTTTCCGTCAATAAAAGATGATGGCAAAAGGTGATGTCGTAAAACCGCTCCTGACCCAAAGCCGAAGCCAACGCGTGTTGCGCAAGGGTCGACGGCCACAGATCATCGCCTCTTACAACCAGGTCGATGCCATACACCAGGTCATCAATTACCGAGGTTAACTGGTAAGCCGGGAAACCGTCTTTCTTTTTCACCACGAAGTTTTGCATGTCGATAGGTAAAGTGGCCTGTATGGCTGCATCGCCCAATGTTCTAACTATGATTTCGCTGTGCCCATTGGTTAACAATCGCCAGGCGACATCCGGTGTATTTAGCGGAAGATGTTTTTGCGCACAGTTACAGCTACTGACTTGAAGTTGGTTTCGCGAGCATGTACAGGCAAATACTTGCCCGCAGTCGGCCAGTTGCTTTAGCGCTTCGGTATACTTGCCGATTCGGTGAAGTTGCGACCAGGTATCATCGAAATCCTGTGCATCGCGGGGCCCTTCGTCCCATGGAATTTCTAAAAAATCAAGCGTATCAAAAATATCCTGTACATATTCCTCGTTAACCCGCGCGCGGTCGAGGTCATCAATCCGCAGCAATATTTTCGCGCGGCTTTTACGGGCAATATTGGCGGTAATGGCAAATGACAATACATTCCCCAGGTGCAAAAAGCCACTCGGCGTTGGCGCGATACGGGTTTTAAGAAACGGAACGAATTGATGATTCACTGATTTTTATTACTTATGCCAATGTAACGGAAATTTGAATTATTTTCCGATGATGGTAAACAATTAATAAACGCAGTGCCATTGTGGGGTATTTATCGAATGAAAAACAGCTTCTTTATATTTGCTATCCCTTCACCCTGATATAAGTTAAATCATAAGCGGTTGTCCAGGTTTCGCCATCATCTGCAGATGTTTCGTTAAACTGGCGCACTTTATCCGGCCCTTCATTAAAAAACACAAAGTGACCTATGAGTTTATTTCCTTTTACATCGGTAGTGGTAAAGGTAAAGCGCATGGCGCCATCTTTGTATTCTCCGGCAATAAAATCCTGCTGGCCATTGGGGTACGAGCCTATCCAGCATTGCCGCCATAAATGATTGCCATCAATAAAATTCAGACTCTTCCCCGAGCTGGCATTGCCCACGGCCTCCCAATTCTCCAGCAATGCGCACCCCCCCGAAACAACTTGAACCAAACTATGGCCTACAAGGGTTTGTGTTCCGGTTGGATAAACATTCCATCGCCCCACCCAAAAATCAAACTCGCGCGCCTTAGGATCGGCCATGCAGGGGTTGGCGGCCATAAAAACGCGTTCACGCGCTTTTTTAAACCCGGCATCATTCTGCAGCGCTTTAAACTCTTTCAGCGTATCAAGTTCGCTAAAACTTACATATCCGTACGCAACCGCGCTATCTATATTGCTGACAGTAGCCTCCGAATTCTTTTGCATAGCGTTTATCCTCGCCATGCGCGAATAAACGGATCCTTTAACGGGCGGTATCGGTTTATTTGCAAGCGACTTCTGAAAATCCGCCATTGCTTCCTTATAATGGCCAGTGTTATATTCCGAAAATCCGAGCCTGTTCAGCGCAATGCTGTTGTGCGAAGTGTCC
>Ga0206865_1047_pt1 | contig 40036 bp, 24 predicted proteins | sample Alteio_BWOrgCont_39_FD_152628 | JGI IMG/M metagenome (GOLD analysis project Ga0206865, IMG submission 152628) | Enriched cells from forest soil in Barre Woods Harvard Forest LTER site, Petersham, Massachusetts, United States -... | ecosystem: Environmental > Terrestrial > Soil > Temperate forest >...
GTCAATATGGTGGGCATAAAATGCCACAATATTTGGATGACTACATTGTTTCAGGATGTCTTTTTCACGATTGCAGCGCTCTAACCAATGATCTTGTGAACCAATTTCTTTAACGATGACTTCTTTATTCTTCCATTTAGCTCTATAAATTCTCCCATAAGAACCAGTGCCATATATACCTATTTCAAAAGTTAATTCTTTATCATAGTCATAAATATAATCAGAATAATTATTTTCACTTTGAATACGATTTAAGCTCATGATTAATCCTCGTTAATTAAACAACCCACTTTTTGATAAAAAATATACTAAATTTACCTACATTAGGCTAGTCATTTTTTTATTCAACATAATCCTAGAAACGGCGGTTGGGCGCAAGTGCAAGGTGTAACAGATTGATTGAGATAAACCTTCAAAAATTTGAGCGGTCACCTTATTGGTGATCCGACAATTTTTGAAAGTTTAGATCAGTCAAGATGTTGCGCATCGCACCGCGAATCAACCGCCGTTTCTAGGATAATAGAGTCTGTTGATAAGGAACGTGGCCCGAATAACTTCCCGAACTAGCGCCCAGATTGACATTAGATTGACACGTTCTGAATGAGAAAAAGCGCAGGTGTACTTGCTGTACATCGAGCTTTTTTGATTGAAGAACGTGGCAAGATGATGGTAAGAGATGGTAAGATGGGGTGCTAGTTTGGGAAGTTATTCGGACCACGTTTCTAAGCGATACAGGATTCTCTTAACCGTGATCACATCCACATGTTAGTTGAAGTTAAGGCAGCTTAAGTTACCTATAAAATTGGAATGCACCCTTTAAATTCATGCCATTTTGTTTTACCAGAGTAGGAACATGTGTAATTCCAAATCGTGAAGTTAATTTGCCTAAACGATGGATAGATAAACTCATTGTTAAGCAATTTGGATTAATCAAAAAAACAATTATGTAATTCATTTAATGGGGAGCTTATTCTAATGAAAGTAAAAATAGTTAAAATCATCGCTTTTTTATTCTTATCATCCTCTGCTTTCGCTTATAACCAACAAGAAATAACCCAATTAATAAAAAACAGCAACAAAAGTAAAAAACTTCATCACCCTGCTTCTATTATTCAACAAACACCTTTATTAAATTGGGAAGCCTTGCAAGGTCCTTATCTCAATGGAAATTCTAATATCGTGGTGATGAAAAATAATAATACTTTTATGTTTTCCTATCAGCCTTACTCTTCTAATAAGGATATTTATAAATCTACCGATGGAGGCCAGCATTGGCGAGCAATCTCTGTACCTACAATTTACAAATTACACCACCTAATATCGCTTGACGAAAATCGTTTATTATTGGCAGCAGGCAATCAAATTTATTTTTCAAAAGATCAAGGTGAAACTTGGATATTATCAGCTACTATTGATGAATCTTGCGATAAATTATTTTCACCTGCTCCAAATTTAGTTCTATTAACTACCAATTTTAGTTACTCTATGAGCGGTCTATATCGCTCTGTCGATGGCGGTCAAACATTTAAGCCAGCTAGATTAGGCATAAAGGATGGCTTTCCATTTTTTGCATTAGGTGGTAGAGACAATATTTTACTAACAAGTACCGATGGTATATTTATATCAACAAATAATGGTTTGTTATGGAGGCAGCCTTCAGTTAATTGGGATAATAAGTTACTTTGGTCCACGGCCGTTAATCATCAGCATGATATTTTCTTAGCAACAAGCGATGGCCTCTATAAAACAGAGGTGACGGGACAGCTTTGGGAAAAATTGAATGATGACATAGGTAGTGTAGAAATTATAAAAATGGATGGAAACGATAGGCTATATGCTGTAGGTCGAAAAAAAGAGGATAGTTTATATCGTTCTTTAGATCAAGGTAAAAACTGGGAGTTGTTACATCGTTTTAACCACATCATAGAAACAAATATTTTAGATGACGGTAAAATTCTAGTTAACACAAATGAAGGTCTCATGCAAAGCGATATAAGCCAATTCCATTATACTAAGCTTGGAGAACTTCCTTATTCAACTTCCACGAGTGAGCACGTGATTGTTTTAGATAAAGATCATTTCTTTGCAACTGCTTTAGCCTATTCGGGGCCTTTATATGCAAGTGATAATGCAGGAAAAACATGGGGTATGATACGCAATGCGGCGATGTCAGATGTTACTGCATTTAATCATCAAGTAGTTACCTTAGAGTATAATACCAATGGACAACAAATAATGACGTCAAGTAATTTTGGGAAAACTTGGCAACCTATTTTTCAAATCAACAAGAATCACTGTTTCTCTTTTTCGAGTCAGCATGATAGTTTAATCGTACACTGTGAAAAAGAAAGTTATTTTACACAAGATCTGATACATTGGGGGACGTTCAAAATAAAAATAAAAAATCCCACTTTTAATAGTTATTTTAGTGGGAAAAAAATTTATATCACTGACGGCAATTCTATTCAAAATTCAAATGACAATGGTTTAACCTGGACATACTTATTAGACAATCTTAGTCAGTATCGCGCTTATATTTCAGGTTATAACGATGAAATATTAATTATTGCATTTGTTAATGCAGGTATCATTAAAATGACTAATGATGGTAAGAATTGGGACGTCATTAATGACGGATTAACAAATTATAGATTTACCAGTCTCATTGTAATTGATCAGAATCATTATTTAATTTCTACTGATGATGGTGGAATTTTTTATACTCAAAATGGTGGCAAACAGTGGGTCGCTGTCAATAGTGGTTTAAATAATTTAGCTGTATTAGGCCTATCGTTTAATCAGCCTATTCTTCTTGCTGGTACGGATGGCAGTGGCGTTTTTAAAGCGGATTTACAAATAACATAAACACAATTACTTACCAAGGAATGGCATATAAATGAGTACACAATATGCTAGAAAGAAATAATTTGAATGACAATCTTTTTGGAGATGGTTATCAACCAGTTTTAGATTTAGAGCATTTTTTTCCCCAAAACACAAACTGCTGTATTGTACCATTCACTGAACCATTAGGATGTCAATTTATCAGTCTTCTTTCATCTGGAACTTATGGTAGGGTTGGGGTTTATTTATTAGATGATCAGGTGAAAGAGGGTCTACCCCCTCTTGCTGTTACCAATTTATATCATTCAGAACATTCTTATGTCGTTATCAAAATGCCCAAAATGCCTATTATTACATGGGAAAAGAAAGATTCTAATAAAAAAAGAATAAATGGTATTCTGTATTGTGATCAAAATGAAAAGAAGATTATACAACTATTAAATCAACGTGCACAGGAAAAAGAAATAGAACAAAGAAAATTTATTTATGCAATAGTACACAATTCACTTATTATTAGTGAATTGATAACGTATCTACCGATTACACCTCATCAGGAAAAATTCTCTCCAAGCGACTTAAGACATTTTATGCAATTAATCATTTTCACATTAAGCAAGTCTAAACCAGTACTATCCGACAAGCAAAAAAATTATTTTAAAAGGATATTTTGCGAGATTATCAACCGTATGTATGAAGCCCAATATCAACTTCATATATTAGGCATACTTCATTTAGATACGGCACCTCGTAATTTTGTTTTGAAATCAATTAATGCAAATACTGATATAACGATATCATTAAAAATAATTGATTTTGGCTTATCACAACCTTTTACTGAGACTTTTTCTAATTTTCAATATAATATAAACGAGGAGATGATTTTATTTGATTTAACTCGATTGGATAATGCTACTTTAATCAATTTTAATCAACTGGTTACCAACTCAACGATGAAGGTGAGTATTTATACCGATTTTTTTGCGATGAAAGCAACTATCATCGAAATTTTTGGTTTATTCCTAGGAATGGAGAGCGCAGACATATTTGGTAACGTTCTAGAAGGAAATTGGGAAGAAGCAGTCGTGATGATGACTGATGAGGAACGACTTACTATTTGTCTTAATAATGTAGAAAAGAAAGCACAGGAATTAAAAAAAAATGATAGTCGAGGAGAGATTGTTCAAGACCTTATTTCACTTTATAATCCTTACTTAACAGCAATTATCAATAACCATCAAAATGATACAGTAAATAATATTATTGAGGAGGATAAACAAAAATTTTCTGATTTTAACTATCAATGTAAAACATATTTAGGCAATGAGCCTATTGATATAACAGTGCTTTCATCTATTTTACCTGATATTCCTCTAAACCAGAACAATCAACCCGATCAGCAGGTGCTTGCTACAGAAAAAGTTCCAACGCATTTTGTTTTTCGTAATCATTCTATATTTAAAAAACCGCCTACTGCTACTGTCGTACCTTCTTTCGTTGAAACCTCATTGTCTCAGTCAGTAATGGGATTGAATAATGATCACTAAAGACATGACGGAAGTATCAATACTGACAATTCGCATCCCAACTTGTTTGGCTGATTCTACGACCGACATCAAATTATTTTTGAGCCAATCCATTCTTGAACCTCCTCATTGCCTCGTTTATTTTAGTCTATTCCTTATTTTGAACCATGCTAAATTACACACCGTGTCGTTTCTCGACTCGGCTGTGGCTGCATAAGTCCTGAAAGTTTGAAATCTTTGCTCGACAAAAGTGTTAAAACAATGGGAAAAGTAGCTGCGAGCGCTTGACCGCTGGTACAAAGTCGGAGCGCCATGTCCTGTCCGCCATATATTATATCAATACAAGAACCAGCAAGTAGAAAATCAATTGACGGCTGTTTTAGAGCTTCATAAAATTTCTCCTCATTACGCGTCTTTTGCATGCGCTTAAATGGCTCTGGATTATTTTTCTGTAAATAATAGAGTCCTTGATTACAATGCTGCGCGCCATTTTCTGGCATATAATTAAAGACCCATGCAATCGCCGCATCTTCTAATAATGCACATTTTTTATAATCATACTGCCACTGAATGGCTGCTTTAGCATAGGCGTCACTTAATTCCCGCAGCGTTTCCCATCGAAAGTGCATGCCCTTATCGATGATTTTTGGTTGGCTTGCATCAAAATCTTCTCTGAATTGTTTGATAGCAGCTAATGTAGCAGGACTCAATATCCACTTTCCTGTTTCAGCATCTTGTCCAAGATTAAATAATTCATTTGAAATCGCTTGGATGATGGGCTTGAAGTCAAAAGACTTGTGATCATTTTTCATTTCACTTATCTGTCTCTCCATTTCATTTTTGCCTGCATCGAAGCTGCCGCACAGCTCTTCAAAAAATGGGGCAAGTGTTTCACACATCTCACGATCTCTCGCTCCGAAAACTAATTGCAAAGGAGTGACATTAGTGACCGTTCGCGAGTGGAGTACTACTTCTTTAAACACGACTTGCAACAAGTTAAGATTACTTTTGAGGATGAATTGTACTTTAACGTCATCGGGGGCTTGAGCAAGATAGTGCGCTAACTTGGCTAATAAAAGGGGTCTTTTAAAAAACTGAGACATGCTGTAGTCTGTTTGCGATAATCCATAGTAATTCGTTATATCGAGTGAATGTAAAATGATTTTTTGTCCTGGGTCTGTCGATAAGAATTTTTCTAATTCCGATGGCTGTCTACTCTCCACAACTCACTCCTCTTATATCGGATGATGGGTTGCGTTACTATAGGGCTATAGTCAATGAAGAGCAATACTCAATCAAGTCTTGATAATCGACCTGGTTTAATAAACGAAACCATAATAATTTATTTAAACTTTGCTTTCCAGGCCAATACCTGCTGCGAGATTAAAATCAGGAAAATAGGCAGCACGTGCAACACCTATAGCTGCGTTTGCTGCTTGCACTCGTAATTCTGCGGCAGCAATATCAGGCCTGCGTTCTAATAAAGTTGAAGGTAAATAAGGTGTGAGAGTCACTAATTTGATTTTGCCAATAGCCGGACGTAATGAAAAACCACTTGGTGGTTGGCCAATTATTTTGGCAATGGCATGCTCCAGTTGCGCTCTTTTAAGGCGATTATCAGCAGATAATGTTTTAGCATTTTCTAACTGTGCTTCGGCTTGATCCACATCCGCTACCGGTGCTGCTCCACCTTTAAAGCGCTTACGAGTTAAGTATAATGCTTTCTGATATGCTAATTCATTATTTGCTTCTGCGGTTTTGAGATCTGCTTCTGCCTGCTGCAATTGAGCGTTTACTTCAGGTGTTTCGATGACGGCAAGCACATCCCCCATCTTGACCCGTGCACCGATATCAGCTTTCCATTCTTTGATGTAACCATTGGTCCGCGCATAGATCGATGCAGTATGCCACCCAGCAACGTTGCCAGGTAAGATGATTTCCTCATGCTCAGGAGCTGAAGCAGCGGTAATGGTTGTTACGGTTAAAATGGCAAGTTGATCAGTCGATTGACGTAATTTGAGATATTCGATTTCACGTATAGTAATGCCAATGATAGCTATTGCTATCATGACAATACATGCAAATTTCAAGCGCCGTTTTATCTGAGAGAAACCATTTTGATTTAAATTTCTATCTATTTTGCTTGGCAATCCTTATACCTCATCGTCCACTGTCAGCGGAACGACGATAATGGAACATACAAAACACAGATGGCACAAAAAATAATGTGGCTAACGTTGCAAATGATAAACTACCAATGACCGCCCGTCCTAAGGGCGCATTCTGTTCGCCCCCTTCACCCAGACCTAACGCCATTGGAAACGTACCGATTATCATTGCCAGAGCCGTCATCAATACCGGTCGCAAGCGGGTAAATCCGGCATTAATCGCTGCCTTAACCGCGTCATCTCCGTTGTCCATCCGGTGTCGAGCAAAGCTAACCACAAGAATACTATTGGCTGTTGCGACCCCCATGCACATAATCGCGCCTGTTAAGGCTGGCACGCTAATTGTGGTATGGGTAATGAATAACATCCAGGCAATCCCCGCTAGACTCACAGGCAATGCTGAGATAATGATTAAGGGGTCAATCCACGACTGAAAATTTACTACGATAAGTAAGTAGCTCAGAATGATTGCAAAAACCAGACCTGCATATAGGCCATTAAATGAATCTGCCTGTGTTTGCATTTGTCCACGTGCAATAACACTCGAACCTTTTGGAATATCGTTGTTAGTCGCAGCAATAATGAATCCATGTCATATTGCGGCACCTGAGTCACCACAGGATAAGAAACACCATTTTTGGGATCGACCCAGAAATTGGGGGTAGTCTGGAAACTTCCAGAAAGAGTAATCAGCATATTTGAGGCAATATTCAATTGTGTAATACCAAGTTCTTGTGCAAGCGTCCGATCTGAAGTGACATTTAATTGTGGATAATTAAACGCCTGTTGAATGCGCGTATCAACAATACCTGGAATATGCCTGAAACGATTTAAAAGTGTTGCTGCATATTTGCGATTATGATCAAGATTTAATCCTACAACTTGTACATTGATTGGCGCAGGCAAACCAAAATTCAAAATTTGACTCACACTATCTGCTGGCAGGAAAGCAAAAGTCAAACCAGGCATTTGTTGGCTCAATTCAATTCGTAATTGTCGAATATAATCTGCTGTTACTGTTAGCTGTTTTTTTATATTCGATAGTTGTTTTATGCTTTTTTAACCAATATTTTGCGAGAGTCGCAACGAGAGTACGAGATAAAAAATATGAAGCGAGCATTGCAAACACAACGGCTTCAGCAAGCAGCACAAACAAGTAATACGATACCCCCGCTAAAAAAACATTGGTACAAAGACGATACAGATGCATAACGTAGAGACCAGCTAGTGATGTCGTTTGCCATATCGGTCGGAGGTAACCCAGTATATGACCAGAAAACACTAATAACAGGAATATCAATGTTAGGAAAAATATCGGTAGGTGTTCGTAATATCGCTAAAGGACCTAAGATGAGTAATAAGAGCGCCAGTACAAGGAATGTATATGGGCGAGAGAGCGCGATGCGTACAATCCACATGTCTATCCTTAGACCCGATATTTTGCTACAAGTGCAATAACACAATGATAACAATGAAGTATTCTACGATACACACTATATACGTGTAAAGTGCGCATATGGATTCACTGCTTCACCGAGTTGCTGATGGATTAAGAAATATTTATTTAAAATAAACAGATTCTGACTTATAGCGTATAATAAAGTTAGGTACGCTTGGATAGTACAGACATGGAAAACAGCAATAACAAAAGGACTTTAACATTATCACTCGGCGCACTTGGAGTGGTTTATGGCGATCTTGGCACTAGCCCTCTTTATGCACTTCAACAAACGTTATCTGGTGAAGCCATTACGAGGGAAACTGTTTTTGGCGTATTATCACTCGTATTTTGGTCTCTGATTTTAGTCATTTCAACTTCTTATGTAAGTGTTTTTTTACGCGCTGACAATGAGGGCGAGGGCGGCGTATTGGCGTTGTTGTCATTACTCAAAAGATATGTCAATAAGTTTCCTCGATGGCTTTTTTTAACAGGCATAGTAGGTGCTGGATTGCTTCTGGGAGATGGTATGATTACACCCGCTATTTCTGTTATCAGTGCAATTGAAGGGTTAAAGGTGATTTCACCCGATTTTTCCCACCTGATCTGGCCAATTTCATTTGCTATTCTGTTAGCTCTCTTTCTTTGTCAGCGTTTTGGTACGGCTAAAATTAGCTTTATTTTTGGACCCATTCTATTGTGCTGGTTTATCATCATTGGCATTTTAGGAGCGATCGCTATCTTTCATCACCCAGGCGTTCTTTCTGCTATCAACCCTTATTACGCATTAGCATTTATTTATCATGGTGGTTGGCATGCTTATCTTATGTTAGGAGGCGTTTTTTTAGTGATAACGGGAGCGGAAGCGATGTATGCGGATTTAGGACATTTTGGAAGAAACCCAATTCGCATTGGATGGTTTGCTGTTGCACTACCCGCATTGTTGCTCAATTATTTTGGTCAAGGTGCAAATTTATTGCAATCGCCAGGAGCGATTACTAACTCATTTTATACGCTTTCGCCTGATTGGTTTTCATACCCATTATTGATTATTGCAACTGTCGCTACCATTATCGCTTCACAAGCGGTGATTACCGCCAGCTTTTCTCTAGCTAGGCAAGCAATTTTATTAAATATATGTCCCCGTTTATCTATCATCCATACTTCTGAAGAAGAAACGGGACAGGTATATGTTCCCCAAATTAATTTCGTTATTGCTGTCGGTACGCTTTCATTGGTAATGATATTTAAAAGCTCAGATGGACTAGCAGCAGCTTTTGGAATGGCCGTCAATTTAGTGATGCTTATAGTAGCGATATTAGTGATGTGTGTTGCACGCCAGAATTGGAAATGGTCGATATCAAAAATATTTTTAGTGTTTTTCCTAGTAATTTTAATTGATTTGGCATTTCTCGGTGCAAACCTTCATAAAATTCAGCAAGGTGCCTGGATCCCGCTGGCGTTTGCTGTAGTAATTAGTGTCATCATGATTACCTGGCAAAAAGGAGTTGAGTTATTACGTTCTTCTTTTTATATGAAAAAAATACCTTTACCAGATATTATCAAGCAATTGGATAATACAAAATTAAATTACTTGGAAAATCTTACCACGATATTTATTACCGATTCGTATGACAACAGTGGTGGGAGTTTTTTTAATTATATAAAATTAAATCGCATCTTGCCGGAACAAGTATTAATTGTCAGTATCGTCATTGAAAATTATCCTTATGTACCTGAAAAAAAATGCTATGAATTAACTGAGCTGACTAAAGGAATTTACACTTTGATATTGCATTATGGTTTTATGCAATCAACTAATATTCCACGAACATTAGCATTAGGTGGAAAAATGAAAGTCTTTCCTTTTACACTTGATGTAAATAAAGCAACTTTCTTAGTGGAAATAATCAATATCTCTATGACCAAGAAAAAATACCCGCGTTTATTCTATTGGCAGAAAAAATTATTTGGGTTCTTACTACGTAACTCCGCATTTGATATTGAATTTTTCCGATTGCCTTATAATCGTACGATTGCAATTGGAACTTATTCTGAAATTTAATAGAAGTTTAGGCATTGTGCAAGAATAACTTGTACATTGGGCGCTCAGTAATACCAAAATTTAACCTTTAATCATTATTTAAGATCAGCATGTTATTATGCTTGATTCAATTAGCAGAAACACAAAAAACGAGTACTTAACATTATGTATAACCGCAGCGATTATTATGCTAACTATATAAGTTTTAAAGAAAAATTAATAGTCAAATTTAACGAGCAGCAAAAGAAAAAAAATGCACCCATTCATATTCAAGATATTTTTATCTATCCTGGTAAAGGTAAAGAGGGGGCAGTGGGCGAAGCAAAAGTGCAAAATCACATTCATACGCACTTCCCTGAATCCGTACGTTTGCTTGATCATATTGAATTTTTAGCTAATATTGCAAACGAATATCATCAAGCACAATATTGCCAGAAAAATAACGATGGTACTTATACCATAAGACCAGAATGTTTAAACAAAATCACCCGTTTATCGCTCCATGAATTTTCACTTTATACTGCTCAACCTATAGATCAAGCTGATTTTTCGTTTCTTCTTGAGAGCATCGAGCTCATTGTTAAAAATCAACATTCTAATGTTCATTTGTTATTGAGCTCATTACCTGTGGTTACAGACGGCAATGAAATACTTAATGTTTGCTTATATGTTCAATGTGGCAAAGAATTCATTATAGAAACTTTTTCCAAAACCTACGCTTCTAGAATAGATCACACCTATCAGGGAACAATCAATTTTACACAGCCAGGAGAAAATCATGACCTAGAATGGACCGATAAAAAAATAAAAAGTTCATGCATGGTAAATAACAAGTTATATCTCAGTGAAATAAATGGATTTATAGCTTATTCAGTCATCACACCCAAAGGTGAAAAAATTTTTGATTTTTGTACAAATATACAAGTTCCACAACCATTAACAAAAGCGGCTTTATTAGAATTACAAATTTTAATATTGACATTTGCAATAAAAGAAGGACATATTTTGATTGAATGTGAATTTATTGCAAAAACAAATGGGTTAATTTCTAATAATAATATTTTTCGCGTTTCAACAGCTGGCGGCTGTCAGTATTTACAAATTATTGATATATGCATAGATCATACTCTGGCTTTTTCAAAACATCGCCTTAAAAAAATACTTGAAATAGATATATTGAATAATCATGATATGATACCCAACCAAGTAGACCAACTTATCACTTCAAATTGTATTAGAACAAACATTGATTCGTTGATTGCTGAAAAAGCTTTTAATATCAATCCTAAAAGATATATTCCGTTGCAAAAAGAAAAAGATTTCATAAAACCCATCCATTTTTCAGACAACCCTATTATTAAAATATATCCAAAAATGTCGATTCATAAGACAAAACACGGTGCTTTTATTGTAAACAACCCACCGTTTGGCTGTAGTTATACAGTGATTGCAACTGAAGAAAGAAGCTTATCTGGATTTAATAAAGATTTTAAAAACCTTGTTGAAGTTAGAAATAACAAAGTTAGAAAATATATTTTAAAATCCAGTTTAGAACAGACACCGTTATTTTTTAATTATTATTCTGACAAGACCATGAACCGTTTAAAAAAATTACTTTCGGATATGATGGAGAGATGCAAGCCTAATAATATGGAAAAACTGTTTAAACCTGAGAGTTATTATTTTAAGTTAAAAATTATAGATTATATTGATCAATCATTTGATGATATTTTTTCTTTAAAAACAAAAGACCATGCTTTTTTTATGCATCATATCAATATATTATTGTCTGCATTAAAAATCGAACTTGAACATATGAGTAAATATCCAACGCACGATTTAATAAAAGATATTGTTGCTATGCTCGATCATATGAACCATCAAATTAAACCTATTGCTAAGTTAAAAGTGGGTTAAATCTGGATCGTTCATTACCCTCTTTTTAGCTTTCATTTCTATCATTTAATTGGTCATCTGGCCTAATACTCAAATAGTAATGTCATCTTCTACATAGTATACCCGAAGCGTTTCAGTTTTAGGTGTTTAAAATGAAATCTTACCGCGACCTTGAAAAGATTTTTTCACGAAAAATGCTCGAAATACCGCAAGTATTCCTCCGCTTTTTCATGAAAAAATCTTTCCAATCTCTTGTAATCTTTCATTTTAAACACCTAAAACTGAAACGCTTCGGGTATATCTTGACCAAAAATAGGCGCGAATCCCGGCATAGGGTGCCTAAGGGCAGTACATAAAGGGCAAAATGCGAGAGTATTCAATATTCTCCAAAATGCAAGCACCAGGATACTGCAGCAATAGGTCCAATAATACTGTTCCATTTATTTAATTAAGCATGTTATGATTTTATCATTCGAAATGAATATAAAATATTAAATTTTTTAATTAAAAATCAAAGCACAAAAAAATTACGGAAAATCAACGATGAACAACCGAAACAACCGAAGAAAATACAAAGATGATACATCTATACCTACGGATCAAAAAGAATTGAAAGAACTGAATTCTCAGCAGATAAAAAAACTCGAGACTCGCATCATTACTCTTTTAAGACCTACTTTTGATAATTATAACTCAACAATAGTGGTAAAATATGTTGCAAATGAAAAAAAGTGTAAAATCATTTTTTATATGAATAATACAGCTGATCCAAAAACAGTCACCGCCAGGAAAAAAGCTATCAAGTCGCAAGTCAAGAAAGCGATGGATAAGATAGAGATAGAGATAAAGCAAGAAATAAATTATTTACTTGAATTTAAGGATGCATATGAGAATATCTTGCGAAATGAAACTTCGATAGAAGTAATGGATAAAGTATATAAGAATATGATTCCCTTAATAGGATCGAACTTAATAATAAACCAATGGAATAATCAAAAAATTTATAAAGGCAAATTGAGTATTATTCGCGAGAATCTGAATCATCTCATTATGAGGGACCTAAAAGATAATTTTTTTGACCTGTGTCAAAAACATCAGCCTCTTATTGATAACCCAATCTTACTGGATTGTTATGAATTAGCTGAAAAAAATTTAATAACATATGCAAATGAGATGACAAATTTATTGGCTATTTTTAGCAATAGAATAAAGCAATATGTCATTATTATCACCCTAACGCTGGATGATAGAGAGACGACCCTGGTTGACTTTGATCTTTTAGTTAAGACTATCCTGAATAATCAATATTCATTGCATAAAAAATCTGGTCTATTACTAACAGTAAAAACGCTATTAGAAGATAGCTTAGAAGAATTCCATTTATTATTGCATAAACTGAATGAAAGCTTGACTCAGGCTAGAGCTATTAAAAAAGCCTATGAAAATTTCGTAGATGTTTTTGCTGGTATTTCAAATAACGATATATTAGTAATCATGGGAACCACACAGTTTTTTTATGGATTTAACGTCAATAAAGTGGCTGTTACGATTAAAAACTATGAAATCAATCTGAACATTGTGCAGCAAAATCTATCTGCCTTAGATAGGGGAATAAGTTATGTAAAAAAAGGACTTTCGAATATCAATATTCTTATTTGTGAAAGTAAAAAAAATATAGAAATGAAGAGGAATAATATTATCCAATATGAGATTTTAAATGAATATCAAAATGAGGATGGTGACAACGATGAAAGAAGCGAAAATGAAAATACTAACGAAAGTTCATCAGAAAAATCATTAGAAGAAATAAGTATAACAAGATCTCCGTGTACACTATTTTCTGAACCATCCTTGACTACTCAAGTTAAAAGGCTTGCTTTAGAGAAAATTAAAAAAGCAGAGGAGAAGCAAGACATAAGAAAACATCGAAAAAAAAATGAGCAAACCAATCTTACCTTATCAGGAAATGAAAATCAGCAAAATGATAATGATAACTTTACCATCTACCTTTCTCATAGAGAGGAAACAAGAGTAGCAAACATATTTCCTTTAGCCGAAACAAAACATTTATTTCTATGTTGTGATATGAGTTTCATAAAACCAAATAATGCGGATAAACTGGATGCATTTCAAAAAACGGCTTTATTGAGCAAAACATTAACACGAGATTCCTTGGGATGTAATGGTATTAAAATATATGGATTAGATTTTCTCATTGTTAAATGCAAGGCATTTCCTGGAGAACATCTATTATGCTTTCCCCATCGTATAGGAAACACCGATCATTTTGTTTACGTACCAGCAGAAATTATTTCTCATCAAAAATATGAAGAATATTTAAATAATCGTGCTGCACTCAAACAACGTGCGTCTAAGGAAAAGGAGGCTTTGGTGGTGAGTGACATACCATCACTCCCGAGTCAGGACAAAGTGATCCATCATATCAATCGTAAGTAAGCACCCAATAATGGCACCTAAAACTGAAACGCTTCGGGTATATATCATATTTCCATAGAATGTTATCATTTTAATGGGACAAATCGTTTTACCTTTCCTGTTTCAGGATTTTTAGGAAAACTAGTTACAATTTCTATGATAACTTTGGGATTTTTTACTCCTGCTTGTTGCAGATTTTCAATCGTCTTTTTTTCAATTTCAATGAAATTAGGCTTTCCAATACAAATCAGCTTTAAGACAGCACCATCATGTGTTTGAATAATTTGATATTCCCTGACTTCTTTTGAAAGAGATAAAATATCACGAAAAGCAATGGGCGGTATTCGGCAATTAGCATATTGGAACCAATCAGTTGTTCTACCTAAAACAGATTTAATCATACGATAGGCAGGGAAATCTTGCGCATAATGGGAAATATCCAAAACATCTTCAATCACATATCGTATCAAAGGCATTGAATAATTAAATAAACACGTCGCAAGTATTTTAGTTGCAGAGGTAACTGAAGTTACAGGCGCGAGATTGTCATTTACCAATTCCAGAATCACCCCGTCTTCACCGATAATCATTCCTTCATGTAACCTGTTTTCCATCGCGACACTGCCAATCTCAACACTGCCCCAAGAATTGCAGGGTTTGACTCCCCAAGCTTGATAAATAATGCTCCGCATTTCATCATCCAGCAATTCTGAGTTAGTACTCACCCAGCGTGGCTGAATCGAAAGCTTTCCTTGTAATTGAGCATTAGCGATTGATGCGATATAAGAAGCAAATCCAACCAAATAAGTTGGTTTAAAATCTTGCAATACCTGAATGTTTTTTTCTAATGAATCAATGACATTAAGTGCTTTAACCACGATGTCGTCTGTTACATTAATCGTAAATAAATGTTGACTGCCGTGTAAAAAAGTAGGTGCTTCAATCGTAGCCAACTTTTTTGATTCATGATAATTTGCTTTTCTTTCATCATGAATTAAAAATCGATAATTAATACAGGCTGTTTCTTTTAAAAAATCTAAATCCCAAATGAATAAACCGCGTGTCCCACTAGACCCGCCTGTCGCAATAAATAAATATTGATCGTTAAAATAAGGATTATCTATTTCTCCTTTTCGTAATTGCTCAAGATGATTTTCTGCCATTTCTCTTGTCAATCCTGGAACTGCAATCAATTCATCCCAAGATTGCATAACTTGTGATTTTGTTAATGTAGGGAGAGATGATAACTGATTAAGAGTAAATGTCGCAGGATCAATATGGTTTAAATGTTGACGATACCATGATGTTTTTGATTTTGTCCATGTCAATAATTGACGTAATCGATTTTGCTGAAATGCATTCAATTGTTCACGTGACCAGTCTAAACGTTTTAGATGTTCAGGTAAGTCAGCTTGTGCAGCAGCAATGAGTTTATTCCTAATTTGAGTGAAATCCATATTAATTTGATTTATCGATTTTCTTTTGGATTAACTGGATTATCTTTATTTGGATTTGTATTTGTTTTAATATTTGGATCTTTTTCAGGTTGTGGATTAAGTGGATTTTCTTTCATAGGAATTTCTTGTGGAGATTTTTCCTGTTTATTTATTTTTTTATCCATGTTGATTCTCCTGTAATGTATTTAAGTTGCTTCATATTTTTAAATTTGTGCATATTCTTACCTATTTTTTCAATTCAGCCGTAGCAAGAATTTTTTTCTTCCTCTCCAGCATACTTAAGAACATTTTTTTAAATTGAGAAAATTTCTTTTCCTAAGCTTATTTAATATTTATTATATCACAATACTATTGTTTAAATTATGTTGATCATTTACCCAGCCTTGATAAATTCTAAACATTCACGTGTAATGAGTTGTAAATTATGCAAGATTACAAAATAGCGCCATCATTATTATCCGCTGATTTTGCTCGCTTGGGCGAAGAGGCGCAGTCCGTCATTGATGCCGACGGGGACAAACTACACTTAGATGCAATGGATAATCATTTTGTTCCTAATCTCACCGTAGGCCCCCTAGTTTGTGCCGCATTACGCCGTTATGGCATAAAAGCAGACATTAACATTCATTTAATGGCAAAACCAATCGATAGACTGATTGCGGATTTCGCAAAAGCGGGTGCGACTGATATCACATTCCATCTTGAAGCTTCAGATCATATCGAGAGCAGTCTTACTCTCATTCGTAATCTGGGTTGTAAAGTAGGCATTGCGCTTAAACCCGAAACAACCTGGCATTGCCTTGAGAGTATTTTAGAGAAAATTGATCTGATTTTAGTTTTGTCCGTCAATCCGGGATTTGCCGGCCAGACATTTATTCCTTCGACTTTAGATAAAATCAATCAAATTAGAAATCTTATCTCAATAAGCGGATACGATATTAGACTTGCAGTAGATGGTGGTATCAAAATAGAAAACATCGCGCAAATTGCAGAGGCGGGTGCTGATACATTCGTCGCCGGTTCAGCCATTTTTGATCACCATGATTATGCTGAGGTGATTGCGGAGATGCGGAGAGAATTAGCGAAAGTTAAGTAAGGAACGTGGCTCGCGTTCATCCATGTTGCTATACCCGAAGCGTTTCAGTTTTAGGTGTTTAAAATGAAATCTTACCGCGACCTTGAAAAGATTTTTTCACGAAAAATGCTCGAAATACCGCAAGTATTCCTCCGCTTTTTCATGAAAAAATCTTTCCAATCTCTTGTAATCTTTCATTTTAAACACCTAAAACTGAAACGCTTCGGGTATAGTCGCAAGATAATGATGACATGCTGCACTTCACCTAGAATTGCTGGACAAGCATGACACATGGACATCTAATATTTATTACTTGCTACTTAAAATCCATTCTACTGCCTCAGTCAATGAATAGGCCATGTAATCAGCCGGCGGATCTGGCTTTCTTTCTGCGTAGCCTCGATTAATCCAAATAGTTTTGCATCCCGCATTTTGTCCTGCACCTATATCACGCCAACGATCTCCAATCATGTAACTTTGCGCCAAATCAATGTCGTATTTTTTTGCTGCATCTAATAACAGTCCAGGTTTGGGCTTATAACAATCGCTATTTTCGACGTAACAAATAAAAACATCATCAAGTGGCAATTCGTGACGCATTTTGTTATAAATAGAATCAACCTCCGCTTGTGTCATTAAACCACGTTCAATATCAGGTTTATTCGTCACACAAATCAATAAATATCCAGCGGTCTTTAATCTGTTTAATGATGGTTTGACTTCTTCTGGAATTTCTAATTCAGCAAGCGATGTGGGCGCAACAGGTTTTCCATCTCTGATGATTGCCGTATTTAAAACGCCGTCTGAATCGAGAAAAATTGCTATTTTAGACATGAATGTTACTCCCACGTTAATTTCCTAGCTGCTGCTTGATCGAGATACCAAATTGTTTCACCCTGCATACAATGAATTAATTGCGCTGGAAAATGCGCAGGATCTGCGTGGCCTTCTAACACATGCCATACCGCGGTGGCTTTATTCGCCCCGGTCACCAAAAAAATAATATTTTTCGCATTATTAATAGCAGGCACGGTGAGAGTAATGCGATACATATTTAATTCTGAAACGAAAAGCGCTGCAGTAAGTTGATGACTTTTATCTGGGAAAGAAGAATTAAGATAGCACATCACAATATCACTTTCAGGCATCAAAGAAGCGGTATGACCATTAGCGCCAAGCCCAAGATACACTAAATCAAATGGAGGAAAGTCGTCATCCTTAATGCGAAATATTTTTCGTAATGTTGCTTCATAATTCTGCGCCGCTTTTTTGGGATCACTTAACTCAGTTGGAATTCGATAAACATTTTCTGGGTTGATTGGTATTTTAGAGAATAAATGCTCCCATGCTGTGTGATAATTACTTTCTGGGTCATCAGCGTGAACATAGCGTTCATCGCCAAAGAAAAAATGAATTTGTGACCATGGAATATTTTCTTTATAGTACTCGACGCTTGTTAACGTATCGAAAAATGATTTTGGTGTATTACCCCCGGCAAGTACGACGGAAAAGACGCCTTTAACATTTACAGCAGCGTTGGCACGCTGCCAAAAATCTTTTGCAGCAAACTGAAATAAATCTTTAGCGTTCGCGAAGATGGTAATATCTTTGCTTTTCTTCATAGTATCCATTTTTTGCCATCATTCAACAATAATACGTCTGCTTCTTGCGGGCCACAGCTCCCGGCAATATAATTAGGAAAATCACGCGGAACTAAAGCACTCCAAAGATCTAAAATAGGTTGCACTATTGCCCATCCTGTTTCTTCCATATCAGCGGGACTAAAAAGCAAATGATCACCATTCATGCAATCATACAAAATCGTTTCATACCCAGTTTGTGGTTTAAAGCCAAAATAATCACTATATTTAAATTTCATATCAACTTGGCCTAATTGTAAGGCTGGGCCAGGAATTTTCGCGTTAAAATGCAGAGAAATACCTTCTTCTGGCTGAATGAAAACACGTAATAAATTGGGCTGTATTTTATGCTCTAACCCATCAAACAAAGTTGATGGCCCTGATTTAAATTGCACAACAATTTCTGATTGATGTGTTGCCAAACGTTTACCAGTGCGCAAATAAAATGGCACATTCAGCCACCGCCAATTATCTAGGAATAATTTTAATGCTGCATAAGTTTCAGTAGAGGAGTCTGGAGCTACATGTTTTTCAGAGCGATATCCCGGTACCTCTATGCCGTCAATTTGCCCTGGCCCATATTGACCACGTACTGCTCGAGACAATACTTGTTCGGGCGTCATGATCTGAACGGCGCGAAGAGCTTTTAATTTTTCCTCTTGAATAGAAGCAGCAGAAAATGATAAAGGCGGTTCCATGGCAATCAAACTTAACATTTGTACGAGATGATTAGGCACCATATCACGCAAAGCACCTGCATGTTCGTAATAATTACCTCGCAACTCAACGCCCAACGTCTCCGCAACAGTAATCTGCACATTATCAATATACAAACGGTTCCAAATAGGTTCAAAAAGACCATTCGAAAAACGAAACGCAAGTAAATTCTGTACTGTTTCCTTTCCTAGAAAATGATCGATACGAAATATTTGTTCTTCATCCACCAGGGAAAGCAATAATGTATTTAGTGCTTTTGCAGAAACTAAATCATGACCAAAAGGTTTTTCAACCACTATTCGCCTAAAATAACTATTTTCTTTTTGCGTAAGCAATGAGGCTTTACTGAGGCCAATGGCAATTGCAGCCATAAATTCGGGTGGCGCAGCAAAATAAAATAAACAATTCTTACTCCCGCCCATAGTTTCCAGTTTCACCAGCTTCTTTTTTAACATGGTATAAACTTTCTGATTGGAAAAGTCACCTGAGATATAATGAACGCGATTGACTAAACTGAGGCCAAATTTTTTAGCCTTTGGATCAGTAATAAATTCTTTGACGTCTTTTATCAACTGCTTGCGAAATGACTTATCTGTGTAAGGCTCTATAGCAATACCAACAATGCAAAAGGTTTCATCTAATAATCCAGCACTGCCTAAATTGCAAAGGGCTGGGAAAAGCAAACGCTTAGTCAAATCACCTGCAATGCCAAAAATCACAAGAATACAGGGACTCGCAGGTTTTCGTTTGGGTTGTGATGGATCTCCCGGGGCAGATAAATTATCGTATTGATCCATCATGATGCTCCATTTCTATGGGTGCGATTAAAAATCTACACTTTCAATCACACCCCATTTCTATGTGATTTTTCCATAGCAACTTAATTCCATGTTAACATAAAATATATTGTACCCGGGAAAGGCATGACACATATGCTCAATTCGACAAAATTTTAGCGTCAGTTGGGGATAAATAGTATGACAAGGAAAGTAAGCCTATTAACGGGAAAACCAGTCCCACTCTCAATGCTGGTCGACGTGCCTAAGCTCATTACAGCTTATTACACCGAGGTTCCTGATCCAGCCATCCCTAACCAGCGTGTTGTATTCGGCACTTCAGGGCATCGTGGCTCTGCATTTGATAAAACTTTCAACGAATGGCACATTCTTGCTATTAGTCAGGCAATTTGTTTATTTCGGAAACAAAAAAATATTGATGGTCCCTTGTTTCTTGGCATCGATACGCATGCACTTTCTGTTCCGGCTTTTGCAAGTGCATTGGAAGTGCTAGCAGCTAATGGTGTGGAAGTCATGATTGCTGAGCACGACGAATATACTCCAACACCTGTTATTTCTCATGCGATCCTTGCTTATAATCAAGGCCGTACCAATGGTTTTGCGGATGGTATTATTATTACCCCTTCGCATAATCCCCCTCGTGACGGAGGCTTTAAATATAATCCACCTAACGGTGGGCCGGCCGGTCTTGAAGTGACTGACTGGATAGAAAAAAAAGCCAATGAATTTCTCCTGAATAAATTGAAAGGCGTAGAAAGAATACATTTCGAACAAGCGCTGCATGCTGCCACTACACATCGTCATGATTATCTCAACCATTATGTTAACGATCTCGGCAATGTGATTGGGATGGATATCATTCGCAGTGCAAATATTCACTTAGGTGTTGATCCACTAGGTGGCGCGGGCGTGCATTATTGGGAGCCGATTGCTGAACGTTATGGCTTAAATTTGACGGTAATTAACAAGATTGTTGATCCTACTTTTCGTTTTATGACCCTCGATTGGGATGGCCAAGTTCGAATGAATCCAGCCTCACCTTACGCCATGGTGAAATTAGTCGCTTTGAAAGACCGCTTCGATATCGCTTTCGCTTGCGATACCGATCATGATAGACACGGCATTGTGACACAACAAGCGGGTTTGTTACCACCGAATCATTATCTTTCTGTCGCCATTCTCTATCTTTTCAAACATAGATCAAAGTGGTCCAATTCAAAAAAAATTGGTAAAACGATCGTAACTACGCAAATGATTAATTACGTTAGCGCAAAACTTAAGACTTCTCTTTATGAAGTGCCTGTGGGTTTCAAGTGGTTTGTTGATGGCTTGTATGATGGTTCGATAGGATTTTGCGGCGAAGAAAGCGCAGGCGCCTGCTTTAGTCGCATGGATGGCAATGTGTGGACAACGGATAAAGACGGCATCATAGCAGCTTTACTATCAGCGGAGATGACAGCTGGTTTAGGCCAGGACATCGGTCAAGTGTATCACGAGTTGGAAAAAGAATTTGGCACAATTTATTCTGCACACGATAATGTAAAAGCCACACCGCAGCAAAAAGAAATTTTGAAAAAACTTTCTCCGCAGCAAATAAAATCTACTAACTTAGCTGGCGAAAAAATTGAGAGCATGCTTACCAAAGCACCTGGAAACAATGCGCCCATTCATGGATTGAAAGTAATCAGTAAAGGTGGATGGTTTGTCGTGCGTCCCTCAGGGACTGAGGAAATTTACGAAATTTATGCGGAAAGTTTCCATGATAAGAATCATCTACAACGTATTTTAGATGAAGCACAAACCATCGTTAATTCAGCTTTTAAATCGATACCAACAATGGAAAACTCAAACAATGAATAAGCAAAACCAAAATGGAAAAATGCAATGTGAGATTGGTATGGTAGGTTTAGGTGTCATGGGACGAAATTTGTTGCTCAACATGGCAGACCATGGTTTCACTGTTGCAGGTTTTGACAAGGATAAAAATAAGGTCGACAGCTTGCGTAAAGAATCCAAAGAAAAACACGTGTACGGCGCCTTTACTGTTGAGGAATTTTTGCAGCTACTCAAAAAACCACGTGCGATTATGCTCCTCGTTCCCGCAGGACACCCTGTTGATTTAGTCATTGACGAACTATTGCCCCATCTACAACCTGGTGATCTTATCATCGATGCTGGAAATTCCCATTTTACGGATACCAATACTCGCGCACAAATGTTGCAAGGGCAACAAATTCAATTTTTAGGCGTAGGCATATCCGGCGGCGAAGAAGGGGCGCGACTAGGGCCGAGCATCATGCCAGGTGGCCCAAAAGCTGCCTACGAGAAAGTGCGCCCTATTTTGGAAGCGGTTGCTGCAAAAGTGAATGGTGATGCGTGTGTGACCTATCTTGGTCCCGGATCAGTGGGTCATTATGTAAAAATGGTCCACAATGGTATTGAGTACGGAATTATGCAGCTCATCGCTGAGACTTACGATTTGATGAAGCGTGGCTTGGGTTTGAACAATACGCAATTACATGATGTATATCGTTTATGGAATGAGGCTGAGTTAAATAGTTATTTGCTAGAAATTACTAGCAATATCTTTGCCAAACAAGATGAAAAAACTGGAAAGCAAGTCATTGATGAGATTTTAGCGGTTGCTAAACAAACAGGCACTGGCATGTGGACTTCGCAAAGCGCAATGGAACTGCAAGTTCCAGTCCCTACCATCGATTTGGCAGTGTCTATGCGTGATTTATCTGTATTTGTCAAAGAACGCGAACAAGCAAGCAAGTTATATAAAAACCCCATGATGCTTGCAAACGTAGATCACAACATTTTCATTAAACAGCTACAAGGCGCGCTTTTTAGTTCGATGATTATGGTCTATGCACAAGGCATGATGCTGTTAGCAGTGGCGTCTGATAAATATGCCTATGAATTGAATCTCGAGGCCGTTGCACGGATTTGGCGCGGCGGCTGTATTATTCGCGCACGTATATTGGAAGACATAACTGCTGCGTTTCGCGCCAATCACCATTTGTCAAACTTGTTGCTTGATCCAAATTTAGCTGAAAAAATCTTAATGCAACAAAATAATTTACGTCAGATAGTCTCTCAAGCTAGTTTTTTAGGCGTCCCCGTGCCTGGGTTGATGGTGACACTCAGTTATCTAGATGCTTATCGTAGCGTTTGGCAGCCTGCCAATCTTATTCAAGCACAGCGTGATTATTTTGGTTCACACACTTATGAACGCATGGATACTGAAGGCACGTTTCACACTGAATGGGAACAGGATGTATCAACATGAAAAAATTAAAACAAACCTCACTCAATGAGCTTTGTGTGAATACCATTCGTATGTTATCAATTGACGCGGTCCAAAAAGCAGATAGCGGCCATCCCGGGTTACCTCTTGATGCCGCTCCTATGGCTTACATATTGTGGACGTATTTTCTTAAACATAATCCAACCAATCCTAAATGGTATGATCGTGATCGTTTTGTACTTTCTGCGGGACATGGCTCTATGTTGCTTTACAGCTTATTGCATCTCACGGGTTATAAACTTTCTATGGGGCAAATTAAACAATTCAGACAGTGGAGAAGTATCACGCCAGGTCATCCTGAAAGCGAATTAACACCTGGTGTGGAAGTCACGACCGGCCCTCTAGGCCAAGGATTCGCTAATGGCGTTGGCATGGCGATAGCTGAAGCTTATCTTGCTGCCCGCTATAATCGACCAGGTTTTAATATTATCGATCACTACACTTATGCCATTGTCAGTGATGGCGATTTAATGGAAGGTGTGGCATCAGAAGCGGCCTCGCTTGCTGGCCATTTACAATTAGGCAAATTAATTTATTTGTACGATAACAATCACATTACATTATCAGCCTCAACACAATTGGCGTTTACCGAAGACCGACAGAAACGTTTTGAGGCCTATGGCTGGCATACACAAGTGATTGACGATGGCAATGATTTTGATGCTATATACAATGCCATTGAGGTGGCACGTCAAGAAACTAAACATCCCTCATTGATTTTGATAAGAACACATATCGGCTATGGATCACCTCACAAACATGATACTTATAAAGCCCATGGTTCTCCACTTGGCGTGGAAGAAGTCAAACTCACAAAACAAAATCTCGGTTGGCCAGAAAAGCCTAGTTTTTATGTTCCTAAACAAGCGAAAAAGCATTTTCAAAAAGCGATTAGCAATGGCAAGCACGCAGAGCAGAAATGGAAAAAAAAATTAGCGGCTTATGCTAAAAAATATCCTAACGTTTTCGCTGAATTAACTCAAATGATGAAAAGCGAACTAAAAAAAGACTGGAATGAAAATATTCCACACTTTCCTGCTGATCCAACTGGCATGGCAACACGCGACGCATCTCAAAAAGTCATGCAAGCAATCAATCCAAATTTGCCTGGTTTTATTGGGGGATCCGCTGATTTAAATGAATCAACAAAAACCGCCTTGATTAATTTTGGTAATTTTGAGAGCCCCGCAACTGCAGTGGGTGATTTACAAGGTTCGGAAGATGGCAGCTGGAATTATGCGGGACGTAATTTGTTTTATGGCGTCAGAGAACATGCAATGGCTGCGATATCAAATGGCTTAACCACCTTTCCTGGCATCATTCCTTTTACTGCTACCTTTCTAACATTTTCCGATTATATGCGTCCGCCCATGCGACTTGCCGCACTCATGCAGCAACAAGTCATTTATGTATTCACACACGATAGTATTGGATTAGGTGAAGATGGCCCTACTCATCAACCCATAGAACAACTTGCCAGTTTACGAGCTATTCCACGCTTAATAGTCATCCGTCCCGCCGATGCAAATGAAACGGCAGTTGCTTGGCAAATAGCCATTGAAACACGCTATCAGCCGGTCGCATTGGTCTTTACTCGGCAAAAAGTACCAACCCTAGATAGAAAACATTATGCGCCAGCGACAGGTTTGCGTCGCGGTGCATATATTTTAGAAGATGCACCAAAAGGTAAACCTGCCATCATTTTAATTGCAAGTGGTTCAGAAGTTGGCTTGATTATCGCTGCAAAACAAAAATTAGCAGCAAAAAAAATTCCGGTACGTATTGTTTCGATGCCAAGTTGGGAATTGTTTGAAGCACAATCAAAAAAATATCGTGACGCTGTATTGCCTCCTTCAATCACGGCCAGATTAGCGGTTGAAGCGGGTGTCTCACAAGGCTGGGAGCATTATATTGGTGAAAAAGGGGACATGATTAGCGTTGAAGTTTATGGCGCATCAGCGCCCGGTCCGATTGTGATGCAGAAATATGGATTTACTGTTGAGAATGTTTGTAGGCGGGCATTGGCATTATTAAAATGACGACAAACACTCATCAGCACTTCACCGAGAATTGCTGAGCACTCATTGAGAAGGAGATAACACATGACCCTCAACCCATTGCAGAAATTAGAAGCCCTCGGTCAATCTATCTGGCTTGATTATATCAAGCGTGACCTGTTCACCAGCGGCAAACTCAAAAAATTAATTCGCGAAGATAGTCTGCGTGGAATGACTTCAAACCCCAGTATTTTTGAAAAGGCCATTGCTGAAAGCCATGATTATGATCAGGATATCAAGAAAATGTCTCATGCGGGTAAAAGCGTTCAGGCTATCTATATAGCGCTTACGCAAAAAGATGTTCAAGATGCTGCGGATGAATTTCGCGATCTCTATAACCAAACAAATGGTAAAGATGGCTATGTGAGCTTAGAAGTGAACCCACATCTTTCCCATGATACAAACGGCACGATTGAAGAAGCTCGTCGCTTGTGGAAAGCACTGAATAGGCCCAATGTTTTAATCAAAGTGCCAGCAACAAAGGAAGGAATACTCGCTATTAAACAACTGATCAGCGAAGGTATTAATGTCAATGTCACGTTACTCTTTGCCATACCTCGTTATCGAGAAGTAGCAGAAGCGTACGTTGCTGGAATAGAAGCGCGCATTGCGCAAGGACAGTCAGTGGAACAAATCGCTTCCGTTGCTAGCTTTTTTTTGAGTAGGATTGATGTGCTCATCGATCCTCTGCTAAAAAAACAAATTAAAGACAATACTGAAATGTCCAATTTTGCAAAAGAACTCCAAGGACAAATAGCGATAGCGTCCGCAAAAATGGCTTATCAAGATTATAAGAACATATTTAATAGCGATCGATTTAAAAAGTTAGCTGAAAAAGGCGCTCATGTGCAACGACTGCTCTGGGCCAGCACCAGCACTAAGAATCCAGATTATAGTGATATAAAATACGTCGAAGCACTGATAGGGCCTGAAACTGTCAACACGTTGCCGCTTGAAACTATAGATGATTATCGTGATCACGGTGATCCTAAATTACGTCTGGACTCAGATATTCAGAAAGCAACAAAGTCTTTTCAACTACTATCGGAACTTGGCATCAATATCGATCAAGTGACAAAACAACTTGAGAAGGAAGGCGTTGATAAATTCAGCGAAGCCTATGACCAACTGATAGAAATTTTAGAAACGACACTGTCGAAAGATCATATTAAGGAAAAATAATGAAAGAAAAAAACGAAACTATGAATCAAATAAAACAACAAGCTGATACTCAGTTCTCAGCAGGCATTTATACTGATGCAATCGTAGAAGAACTGAATGCTTGGCAAAAGGAAAATAAAGTACAACGTTTGTGGGCACATGATGCTACGCTTTGGACCGACACAGACGAAAGCAAATGGATGGGTTGGTTAAATGTGACATCGGAAAAAAGTGAAGTGCCACACATCGAAGCACTAGCCAATGAAATTAAAGCCGCTGGTTTTACCGACATCGTATTGATGGGAATGGGTGGTTCAAGTCTTTGCCCTGCAATGATGGCCAAAACATTCGGAAAAATCTCTGATTTTCCACGTTTACATATACTGGATTCAACAGACCCAGCACAGATCCGTCATTTAGAAGCAAATATTGATTTGAAAAAAACATTCTTCATTATCTCAAGTAAATCTGGTAGTACGTTAGAACCGAACATCTTTAAAGAATATTTCTATACTCGCTTGCAAACGGAATTGAATACAACGGAGGCGAGCGATCGTTTCATCGCTATTACCGATCCTGATACTACACTCGATACAATGGCTAAAAATGAGCAATTTAAAGCTATTTTTTATGGTGTGCCTTCGATTGGTGGCCGTTATTCTGCCCTGTCCAATTTCGGCATGGTTCCCTCAGGATTAATGGGGGTTAATGGGAATGAATTTTTACAGAATGTTGAACCCATGCAAAAGGCTTGCTCACCGAAAACGTTAGTGAAAGATAATCCTGGTGTTGTTTTAGGCGTGATTTTAGGTATTTGTGCCAAGCATGGCAAAGATAAGATCACGCTTATCGCATCACCAGGTATCCATTCTTTTGGTGCTTGGCTTGAACAATTACTTGCTGAATCCACAGGCAAAATGGGCAAAGGATTAATCCCAGTCGATCAAGAGCCTTTAGGCGACCCGACTGTTTATGGCGACGATAGAGTATTTATCTATATACGATTAGAGTCTGCACCTGATCCTGAACAGGATCGCGCCGTGCATATATTCGAACAATCGGGCTTTGTGGTCGTCAGGCTTAATTTGTCCGATATCATGCATCTAGGCGGTGAATTATTTCGCTGGGAAATTGCCACTGACGTTGCAGGTAGTATCCTAGGTATCGATCCTTTTAATCAACCTGATGTGGAAGAAAGTAAGGTACTTACTGCTCAGTTGACATCACTATATGAAAAAACTGGAAAACTCGCACTGCCAAGCCCATTCTTTTCCGAAGATGGTATGGAACTTTTTACTGATGAAAAGAATGAGCACGAGATTTCCAAACTCTTGGTCGGTGCGCCAAGTATTGCCGGATATTTGCAAGCGCATCTTAACCGCGTAAAAAAAAATGACTATGTTGATTTATCCGCATTCATCGAGATGTCAGATGAACATACCACGTTGCTGCAAGAAAGCAGAGTTATCATTCGCGATACTAAAAAAGTAGCTACTTGTCTCGGCTTTGGACCACGTTTTTTGCACTCGACAGGACAAGATTATAAAGGCGGACCAAATACTGGCGTATTTATACAAATTACCGCCGATCATAAAGAAGACATTCAAGTTCCTAATCACCGTTTTACGTTTGGTTTAGTCATTACTGCACAAGCGCAAGGTGATTTCACTGTGCTCACAAAACGTTCGCGGAGAGTGTTGCGCCTCCATTTAGGAAAGGATGTATACGGCGGCTTGCAACGGTTACGAAAATTTTTAAGGTAACAGCTCAGTCTCCGTTCAAAGATGCCCGCAGACGGCGTTTGGTGTGTATTCAAGAGTTTAAGAGCTTAACCAACCTCCAGTAAATCCTGCTCGCCGCAAACCACTCACGATATAAGGGCAACTGCGCATTAATTCCCACAAGAGACCAGTTCGATAATTTTCGGTCATTAAAACAATGGGTCCTATATTAAGTCCGAAATGCCATTGTGATACCCAGCCGCAGTGATGGAGTTTTTCGGGGTAGGTTTGGTTGAAAGTCGATCTAAAGCCATAAAGATGGCCCTCTTTTAATTTAAGAACGTTACTATAATGGTCAAGAACAGGCAGAACAATTTCTGGCGCGAACGGTAAGGCTGCCAATGCCACCCATGGTGCAATAGTGCCATCATCGGGTCCATACGGTACGCCGCGTCCCACGTAATCATAAAATTCACGTTGGATGCCATCCACAATGAGCGTGGCAGGTCCTGGACCATCACTTGCAGTAATGCCCCAGCAGCAGGGGCCATAGCCCACAAACTTCTGCGGGTTGTCGATGGCGTATAGTTGTTGTACGTACGTCGCACGCTGACTGTTTTCGAAATAATCGATGCCTTTATCACGCATAAATGGGTCTTGAATCTTGCGAAAATCAATCCAAATATGGGATAGCTGATGCGTAAAGAATGGTCCAGCATAAAGATATTCATAACCGTAGTGGTTTTCCCAATGGTAACTAGCAGTCCATGCTGCATAGGTGCGTTCAGGGAGCGGATAAGTAGGTGACCCTAGTCCCAAGATATACAATAACATACCCTCATCATACCCTTCCCAGCGATATGAGAAGAACCCACTTTCTGGTATCCAACCTTGTGTCACTGTGAAACCCTGGTTTTGCGCCCATTGCCAATCGGCGCGTCGATAAAGCGCATCGGCGAGTGTGCGAATCTCCTGCTCATCGGCTGTATCCGCGTTAAAATACATTGCGGCTGTCAACATGCCAGCGAACAAAAAAGCAGTGTCTACGGTTGATAGCTCGCATTGCCAGGCACGTCGTCCGGTTTTCATATCGAGAAAATGATAATAAAAGCCTTTGTAACCGGTGGCATCAGGTTCCAGGCCTTGAGGACTATTCCAGAAAAAACGTAACGTGGTGAGTGTGCGCTCTACTGCAGCTGCATGAGACATAAATCCGCGCTCGACTGCCACTGGGTAACATGCCAATGCGAAACCCGTGGCCGCGATACTGCAAGGCCAATTCGGTGCTGTTTTATCGAGCACGAGCCCATTAAATGGGTTGGTTTCTCGTAAGAAATAGTTGAATGATCCTCGTTGCAGATGTTCAAGCTCAATTTCAGTGGATAGCTTTACAGTGCCCATACGTTTTCCTTTGCTGCCCGTTTTAAGCGGTTCCTGCTAGTCTATCAATATACACTATGATTAAAATAGTAATAGTTTTCACAGGGACAGAATTTAAAATGGAATATAAAATTCTTATTGACAACGTTTATCAGTGGCTACACTCGAAAGATAAGAAGTCAATCGATCATGTTTTAGCTGATTCCTCATTGACAGCTGAGTTATTTAGCGACGATCAAATGGAACGGCATGGTAGTGTGTTGGCACACTCTCATAGGCTAACGCAAAAGCGCACCTCGGGTGTATTGCTCAATCGATTAGCAAACAACGAAAATATACTCATCAAAACGTATCAGTTATTGACTGACACGACGACAGCAAATCATCACAACACACCAGCAGGTGAATGGCTGCTCGATAATTTCTATTTGATTGAAGAGCAGATCCGTATCATCAAGCGCAATATTTCTAAAGGCTACGAAAAAAGCCTGCCACAGATGACTAATGGTTTGTTACCAGGATCTTATCCACGAGTCTATGATATTGCGCTGCAAATTATCGAACATGGCGATGGACGTTGGGATTTGGAAAAGTTAAATCGCTTTATTCATGCCTATCAAAATGTTACTCCCCTCACGCTAGGTGAGTTATGGGCTATTCCAAACATGCTGCGGTTAGCATTGATTGAAAATTTGAGTGATGTCGGTGCACGAATTGCTTCCATCAGAAACGGACACAATCTTGCTGACAGCTGGGCCGATAGGATGGAAGTCGCGATATCAGATCGAAAGAAACTGCTATTGATCATTGCTGACATGGCTCGCTCTGAGCCGCCAATGATGGATGCTTTTGTGGCCGAGTTGACACGACGTTTACAGAATGCAGCATTGCCATTGCCGCTAACGTGGATTGAGCAGAAATTGGCAGAAGATGGATTGACGATAGAACAAGTTATTGAAACAGAAAACACTCAGCAGGCAGCCAATCAAGCGACGGTTAGCAATAGTATTGGCAGCTTGCGACGTCTAAGCGAAGTAGATTGGAACAAATTTGTTGAGTTAATGAGCGTGGTCGAACAAACGCTGCGTAACGATCCAAATAATACTTACAGCAATATGAATTTCACTACGCGTGACAGATATCGTCATGCAGTGGAAGATCTAGCGCGTCTCAGTCAACGACCAGAATTTGAAGTGGCAACAACCGTGATTCAGTTAGCAAAAGTGGCGAAGGAAAACTCTCCTCTAGGTGGTAGTGATGCTGATTGCCAAAGACGTAGTCATGTCGGTTATTATTTGATAGACGCGGGTCTAAAGCAGTTGAAACAGGTACTTGCTATACGATCTTCCTTTTGGGAAAAACTGCGTCATTTATGTAGTGAGCAGTCTTTACTATGCTATCTTGGATTGATCACACTGATTACCGGTGGTTTAACCGTTAGTCTCTTGTTCAAAGCAAGTCATGGTGGTGTGAGTACTCCCTGGTTACTGCTATTAGGCATCGTAATTGCATTGTGTACCAGTCACTTAGCTATATCGCTCGTCAATTGGGGTGTGACATTATTCATTAAGCCATACCCGCTGCCAAGAATGGATTTTAACAATGGAATTCCATCTGAATGTAGGACATTAGTAGTTGTTCCAACATTATTTGGAAGTGTTGCAGAAATCGAATCATTGGTAGAAGCGCTAGAAGTACGTTTTCTTGGCAATCGCGACAAGCATTTGCATTTTGCATTGCTGACTGATTTCAATGATGCACCTCAAGAACATATGCCTAATGATGTGACGCTACTCGCTTTAGCGCAGGAAAGCATCCTAGCACTCAATAAGCTTTATAGACGCGAAAATGAGGACATCTTTTTTCTCTTACATCGCTCTCGGCGTTGGAATGCAGAAGAGCAGGTGTGGATGGGCTATGAGCGCAAGCGCGGTAAGTTAAACGATTTAAATGCACTGCTTCGAGGTAACGATAGAAGCAATTTTTCACTGATCGTCGGCCACACCGCAGTGCTAGCCAATATCAAATACGTCATTACGTTAGATACTGATACGCAGTTACCCCGTGAATCTGCGCGGCAGCTGATTGGCGCGATGGCACATCCTTTGAATCGACCTCTTTACGACACAGTGAGTCAACGTGTGATTGCAGGTTACGGCATTCTGCAACCACGTATTGCTGAAGCTTTATCTAATGAAGGTCCAACTCGATATGTATGGTTATGCAGCAGCGAGTTGGGTATTGATCCATACACACAGACTGTTTCCGACGTATACCAGGATTTATTTGCAGAAGGCTCGTTTATGGGTAAAGGAATTTATGATGTTGACTTGTTTCAACGCGTATTGGGACAGCGCTTTCCTGAAAACCTTATCCTCAGTCATGATTTGCTGGAAGGCTGTTATTTACGTTCTGGTTTGTTGAACAATGTGCCATTATATGAAAACTCACCCAGTAGTTATTTAAAAGATGTCAAACGACGCATGCGTTGGATTCGGGGCGATTGGCAACTCATTAGTTGGTTATTCCCACGCGTGTTAAGCAAAGATGGCAGTCGTACTGTCAATCTACTTTCCGCCTTGTCAAAATGGAAACTGTTCGACAACTTGCGCCGCAGTTTAGTGTCTGTATCGTTGGTAGTATTGTTAACCTTAGATTGGATGATTTTACCTGCAACGTATTTTTGGTTCGGCGTCATACTGACCATTTTGCTGCTGCCGGGAATAATCATGACATTGCTTGAATTAGCGCACAAGCCTAAGGATATGCTGCTCAGGCAACATTTCACTAGCATCACTCGGGTAGTGCAAAGACGTTTTTATCAGTTTATTTTTTATTTAGCCTGTTTGCCGTATGAGGCTTGGTATAGCCTCATCGCTATCATACGCACCGGGTGGCGGCTCATGATTTCGCATCGTCATCTGCTTGAGTGGCAGTCCTCAGACCATGTGGACCATCATTTTCATGATACGCTCGCTGAGTGGATAGAAAGCATGTGGATAGGACCGGTTGCAGCATTAGCTATTCTGACTGTATTGGTCGTGACTCATAGAACAACTTCTTTGTTAGTTGCCGCGCCAATAGTAGCGCTTTGGTTTGTATCACCTCTACTTGCGCGTTGGATTAGTCGGCCTTTTCATCGTCCTGAAGCAAAGCTAGATTCAACGCAAATCCGCTTTCTACATAAGATGGCACGGAAAACGTGGGGATATTTTGATACATTCATTACCGCTGACGATCACTGGTTGCCGCCAGACAATTATCAAGAAGCGCCCGTGAAAATCTTATGTCATCGTACTTCACCAACGAATATGGGTTTAGTGCTGCTCGCGAATTTGAGCGCTTATGATTTTGGTTACCTTAACATCCATCAATTATTGCAACGTACTGCTTACACGTTACAAACCATGGCGAATCTCGAACAATATCGTGGTCATTTTTATAACTGGTACAACACACAAACATTAGAACCATTAAAACCACGTTATGTTTCGACAGTAGATGGCGGAAATTTATCAGGACATCTCCTAACGTTGCGACAAGGCCTATTGGCACTAGCAGACGATCCATTGTTGCGTATCGTTTACCTAGATGGCTTGGAGGATACGTTTGAGGTGCTAGTAGAAACGATATCAATGCCTGCGCCTTTGGCGTTATATCAGTTCCGGCAAAGACTGCACGATGCTCGATCATTATTCTCGACATGGTCTCAAGCTTTGAGCTGTTGTGGTGGGTTGTGTGCAGCTGCAGAAGAAATTGCTGCATTATTTTCGAACGCTAATGAATGGTCCGAGAAATTATTATCACAGTGTTATGCATTGCGTGATGAATTGACATTATTTGGCGAAATGTCGCCAACGCTAGCTGCGAATGCCTCGTTGCGCGATATTGCAATTCCTGATGCTACAGAGACAATTGCGCTCTCCGATGCCCAAATGAAAGCAAAAAAACATGCTTCTGAGCGCATTGAATTAATTGAGGCGCTAGCTGCGCAAGCTTTTGCATTAGCACAAATGGATGTAAGTTTTCTCTATAACGGAGCATCTCGCTTAATGACGATTGGTTTTAATGTTGATAAGCAACTGCGGGATAGCGGTGATTATGATTTGCTGTCTTCTGAAGCTCGGTTGGCAAGTTTTGTCGCTATTGCTCAAGGTCAAGTGCCACAAGAAAACTGGTTTGCATTGGGCCGACTGCATGTGATGAGTAGCCACGGACAGCCGCTCATGGTGTCTTGGAGCGGATCGATGTTTGAGTATTTAATGCCATTATTAGTGATGCCTTCTTATCCTGGCACGCTGCTTGATCAGATGTGTCGGGCTGCAGTTAACCGGCATATCGATTATGGTAAGCAGCGAGGTGTGCCATGGGGAGTTTCCGAATCTGCTTTTCATGCTATCGATGCACATTCGAATTATATGTATCGAGCGTTCGGCGTACCTGAATTGGGACTGAAGCGTGGTTTGGCAGACGATTTAGTCATTGCACCTTATGCAACTGTTATGGCGTTGATGGTTGCACCGGAAGCTGCATGCCTTAATTTACAGCGCTTGGCTTCTGAAGGAGCAGTGGGTCGATTTGGTTTTTATGAGGCGATTGATTTCACCGCAAAACGTCTTCCACGTAATAGCACTAGTATGCTGGTGCGATCATTCATGGTACATCATCAAGCAATGAGTCTCTTGTCATTTTCCTATTTACTCCATGACCAACCTATGCAACGACGTTTTGCAGCTGATCCTTTATTTCATGCGACATTACTGCTATTGCAAGAGCGTATTCCTAAACCGGTTGCCTCGTATCTTCAAGAGCCGCCATCCTCTCATCCGGTGCCTACTTCAAATCACTCTGAAACATCCACGCGGGTATTTAATAACCCGAATACACACGTCCCACAGGTTCAGCTTTTATCTAATGGACGTTACCATGTCATGCTCACACAGGCGGGGAGTGGCTATAGTCGGTGGAAAGATATCGCCGTGACAAGATGGCGTGAAGATAGCACTTGTGACAATTGGGGATTGTTTAGTTATGTGCGTGATGTAAGCACAGGAGCTTTCTGGTCAACAGCCTATCAACCAACCGCTGGCGACACAGAGAACTTTAAGGCGATGTTTTCAGAGGCGCATGCAGCATTCAGCCGTAGACATGCTGAAATCGAAACTAAAACCGAAATTGTAGTATCGCCAGAAGATGATATTGAGCTCCGTAGGACATGCATTCATAACTGGTCTATGATTTCTCGTACCATTGAATTCACGAGTTATGGCGAAGTGGTTTTAGCATCTCAAGGAAATGATCAAGCGGCGCCTGCGTTTAGTAATTTATTCATTGAAACAGAACTTGTGCCACAGCAACATGCGATTTTGGCAACGCGGCGCATAAGCAGCAGCGAGCAAAGTTCGTCCTGGATGTGTCACATGCTAAACGTATATAGCGAAAAACCGTATACGTTGTCCTATGAGACCAATCGCTCTCGTTTTATTGGTCGTGGTCATACACCGATGACGCCCTATGCGATGACGACACCAGGTGATCTTTCTAACACAACAGGGTCAGTGTTAGATCCTATTGTTGCAATCCGCTGTCGAATGACACTGGAACCCGGTGCTTCGATTACGCTCGATCTCATCACTGGTATGACCGATACTCGGGAACATTGTCTTGCCCTTGTGGAAAAATATCATGATCGTCATTTGGTGAATCGCATATTCGGACTGACTGACACGCATAGTCAAGTGTTGTTACATCAGCTGAACATCTCAGCAGATGAGGCAAGGCTCTACGGGAAACTAGCCGGCGCAGTGATATACGCCAATAACACCCATCGTGCCGACTCGAGTATTCTTACCAGCAACCGGAATGGGCAATCAAAGTTGTGGGGCTATTCGATTTCAGGTGATTTACCCATTGTATTGCTGCATATAGAAGACGTGGATAATATTGAAATAGTGAGACAACTTGTCCAGGCTCAGGCTTATTGGCGGCGAAAAGGCTTGGTCGTTGACTTAGTGATTTTAAATGAGGAACGCGTCAATTATCGGCAAACTTTGCAAGATCAAGTCATGAGCCTGATAAACACCATGGTTACGACTGATCATATTGGCGGTATTTTCATACGAGTAGCCGAACAGATGCCGTTAGAAGATCGCATACTATTACAATCAATCGCGCGTGTAGTTCTTTCTAGTAAGCGCGGCACATTAAAGGAGCAAGTAAACCACCGCCATATTCACCCGCCAGCTATGGAACTGATGACTGTGAATAAACCACCGCGCCAGTCTGCTATGCACATACTTGGCCTGCCAGACTTATATTTTTTTAATGGATTTGGTGGATTCACGCTCGATGGAGATGAATACATTATTAGGTTGGCTGAGGGAGTCGTGACGCCCGCTCCATGGATTAACGTATTAGCTAATCCAAACTTTGGGACATTGGTATCGGAAAGTGGTCAGGCTTATACCTGGACTGAAAACGCCCATGAATTTAGGTTAACGCCTTGGAATAATGACCCAGTACAGGATTCAGCTGGCGAGGCGTTTTATCTGCGCGATGATGAAACCGGACAGTTTTGGTCAGCGTCGGCATTACCATGTCGCGGTCTTGGTGATTATCGAACTCGACACGGTTTTGGTTACAGTGTGTTTGAGCATATCGAAGATGGAATCTATTCCGAACTGTGGATGTATGTAGCATTAGAAGCGCCAGTTAAATTTATAGTTTTGAAAGTACGTAATGATTCTGGGAATCACCGCCAATTATCGACTATAGGTTATGTTGAATGGGTATTAGGCGATTTGCGTTCCAAAAACGCCATGCATGTCATCACTGAAATCTCACCCAGTGGCGCATTATTGGCGCAAAATCATTACAATACAGAGTTTGGCGAACGAACCGCATTTTTTGACGCAACTACATCAATGCTAGGATTGAAGGCACGTACAATGACTGGCAGTCGTGCTGAATTTATAGGTCGTAATCGTACATTGCAATGGCCAGCTGCACTTACATCCTTACGATTATCTGGACATGTCGGCGCCGGATTAGACCCATGTGGCGCTATTCAGCTCGCATTTGATTTGGCAGAAGGTGAGTCACGCGAAATCATATTCACCTTAGGCGCGGGTCAAGACAATAATGATGCCGATACGCTAGTGCAACGTTATCATGGATCGGTTGCTGCTGCAGATGCTTTACTGGCTATTCGCCAGTATTGGCACAGTACACTAAGTGTAGTGCGGGTGATAACACCTGATCCGGCGGTTGATCTGTTAGCGAATGGTTGGCTATTGTACCAGACTTTGTCTAGCCGACTATGGGGCCGTAGTGGTTATTACCAATCATCAGGCGCTTTTGGTTTTCGTGATCAACTACAGGATGTGATGGCACTCATTCATACCAAGCCTGAATTGTTACGCGCGCAATTATTATTGTGTGCCTCACGCCAATTTGTTGAGGGCGATGTGCAGCATTGGTGGCATCCTCCACAGGGTCGTGGTGTGCGTACTCGCTGCTCGGATGATTATTTGTGGCTACCGTTTGCAATTTGCCGTTATGTGGAGACGACAGGCGATATCGCTGTGCTAAATGAACAGGTTGCGTTTTTGCAGGGACGGTCGCTAAAAGCTGATGAAGAATCATATTATGAGCTGCCCGTTATTAGCAGTGAACACGCCAATCTTTATCAGCATGCCATGCGCGCTATTTTGCATGGTTTGCAATTTGGTGAACACGGCTTGCCTCTGATGGGATCGGGCGATTGGAATGATGGTATGAATCTGGTCGGCACAAAAGGACGCGGCGAGAGTGTTTGGCTAGGCTTTTTCCTGTATACCGTGCTTAAGCATTTTGCATCATTGGCACATTGCTATGGCGATACTGTCTTCGCTGAGCGCTGTGAAACGGAAAGTATCCAGTTGCAGCAACACTTGGAACAGAATGGCTGGGATGGTGAATGGTATCGACGTGCGTATTTTGACGATGGTACACCATTAGGTTCGTCCAGTAATATCGAATGCTGCATTGATTCTATTGCCCAGAGCTGGGCAGTGTTATCCGGGGCAGCCGAACCGACGCGCGCAAAGCAAGCAATGACTGCATTAAATCATTATTTGGTGCAACCAGAAAATGGTTTGGTTGCATTACTGGATCCACCCTTTAATAGTTCGATGCCCAATCCGGGTTATATCCAAGGTTACGTTCCAGGAATACGTGAAAATGGTGGGCAGTATACGCACGCTGCCGTTTGGACGGTGATGGCTTTTGTCGAATTGGGCGAAAAAGAGCTTGCGTGGCAACTTTTTAATATGATTAATCCCATCAATCATGGCCGTACACACGCAGCAATTAATATTTATAAAATTGAACCCTATGTGATTGCAGGTGATGTTTATAGTGTGGCGCCTCATATCGGTAGCGGCGGCTGGAGCTGGTATACCGGGTCTGCAGGTTGGATGTATCGTCTTATTATAGAATCACTGCTTGGGTTGCAACTGGAAGAAGGGAGGCAATTGCGCTTAACGCCACATCTGCCTGAAGGTTGGGATGGTTTCACTTTTGTTTATCGTTATAGGGAAACGGTGTATCAGATCGCTATTAGTCGTGGGTCTATCGGAGAGAGAATAATGCTAGACGGCATTGAACTGGATAGAAACATTATTCCCTTGTTAGATGATTGTAAGCTTCATCACGTTAACTTAACTGTTTTACCTACAGACTCTAGGTTAATAAATTTATAATAAGTCACATCCGCTTTTTATTAATGTTATTAACGAAAGGCAGTGAAGGATTAGTTTGATCCTCAGGGAGAATAAAGGGATCATTTTGTAAAAGTTCTTGAATTTTAACTATTTTATTTATTATATCATGATCCTTTTTATCATCAGATAATTTTACTAAATTAGACAATTTATTTAAGAAATTTATATTACTTTCGTTTTTGGTAAATTTAACATTGTTCTTTAAAAAGAATAATAACATGTCAATGTTACTTTGCTGTATAGCTAGATCCGCTAACGTTTTTCCCTTGACATTACAAAATAGATCAGCACCATGGTTAATTAAAAGTATAACTATATTATCATTGCCATTTTGCATCGCAAAATAAAGCGGTGTAAACCCATTACCGTTAGTTATTTCTAGAGAAATTTTTTCAGAATTTAGCAATACTTTTATAATTTCAATATTATTTTGATGAATCGCAGCAAAAAGGTCATTGCTAACTGGTGTTACACCATTGGCCAAAAATAAATTAACAGCGTTTAAATCATTATCCCAAATAGCTTGAAAGAAACGAAATTTTTTCATTTCATCTGAAAGAAAAGTGATTTCATTTTCTACGTATGAATTTAAGTCTTTAATATCATCCATAATTTTGTAATATATACTTGGTGCATTTTGTTTTAAAATTAATTCATTTCTATCTGTAAAATTTTTCATGCAAATAGCCAGATATTTACCTATTATTGTAATTAAATCTTTAATTTGCTTATATGATATAGATTCAAATTCTATTTTAGAAAACTTAAGCTTTCCCGCTTCTTCCTTGATAATAATAGCTGGAACATGTTTTTTTATATCCTTGATAAATTCAGGATAAATTTCAAGAAATGAATATATATATCCTCCTGATTCAAAAATTTTATTCGCTACGTCTTTAATCCTTACATATTTTTTATATTTTTGAGAAAACATATTAAATGAAAACATATCTTCGAAATTAGCCTGCTTTTCATTACTATTTTCTTGAAAAAGAACTTTAGATGGAGTAATTAGTAAAGGATTCTCATGTAGTAGATAGAACATTATTGTATAGTCTTCCAAAATGGCTTTTTCACTTTTCGGATTGTTTGTATCTCTTCGTTCTGTTGTATCTAGAATGATTTCTTTACACGCTTTTTTAAATTGATTCATATCCGTTATATTTTCATTTGTTTCCACACATATGTCCCAAGCATGTTGAAAATCATGATCTAGCGTCAATAATCTCATTTTAAGGAAGAAACCAGTGTGTACTGGTATTGCGTTAATTCCTATGCCGATCGGCAGTAAATTATTGATAATAAGATTAACGATAGTAGCTAGCCCAACTAGGCCATTGATATTCTCAATAGGTACTACTTGCAAATTAGTTATTTTTTCAAATTGGGAATAAAATTTATTAGCATTAGGCAACGTGCTTATAGCTTTTTTTAATGTTGTTAAATTAGTTAAATCGCAAGATTTCGCCAAATCAGCACTTTCCTTCAAAATCCGAATTGTACTATTTGTATAAACATATGTAGATTTTAGAAATTTGTCCTTATTAAGTGAAAGTTGATCCAACACAAAACCTATAAGAGTATAATAATAAATGAGTAATTCCGGG